>Ga0209416_1001338_pt1 | contig 17536 bp, 25 predicted proteins | sample RifGroF1_FD_184001 | JGI IMG/M metagenome (GOLD analysis project Ga0209416, IMG submission 184001) | Groundwater microbial communities from Rifle, Colorado, USA - Groundwater F1 (SPAdes) (version 2) | ecosystem: Environmental > Aquatic > Deep subsurface > Groundwater | place: Rifle, Colorado...
ACAGCTGCGACCCCGTGCCGGGCATGCCGAACAGGGTTCGCATCGAGGTGATCGTGCCGCCCGCCGATGGTGGCTGGACCATGCGTGAGGCCGGCGCCTTCGACGCGGACGGCGACCTGATCCTGATCGCCCGCATTCCCGACAGCTACAAGCCAGACCCCGCCCTGGATGGTGCCAGCAAGACCGAATATGTTCGGCTCGTGGCCGAGCTGACAAACATCGCGGAGGCTTTCGCCCTGTCCGTGGACAGTACCGCTGTCATGGCCACAAGGCAGCACGTCGAGGAGGCCAGCGTTGGCTCGCTGATTTTCGCCTGGAGTCATTTTTCATAGAATAGAACGCGTCTCCGATCGTCCAAGCTGCTGTTCCCCAACTGCGGCCCGGAGGCGACGATGACGACCGGACGACGGATTGCTGCCCTGTTTCTGACGCTGGCACTCGCTGCTTGCGGCGACGAAAACACCTACTACGATCTGGCCCCGACCGACCCGGAAAAGACCGGGCAGGACGAGGCCGGCATCGAAGCCGACGCCGGGCAGCCGGCACCCGAGGAGGAAGAGGTGAGCGCACCTTTGTTCATCCGGACGCCGAAGCTGTACGCCAGCGTGGTCGGCGGAGCACTCTACATCTACGGGGATCCGGAGGTCATCGCCCTGTCCGCAGCGACGGGTGGGCTGCTGATCGAGCGGCTACGTCTCTGGCTGCCCCCGTGCGGCAACGCCGGTGGCTACGCGGCAGGCAAGATCACCCTGTCCGTCCTCGACGACACGGCCGCCCGCGTCTACATCAAGGCGATCGAGACGCAGGTCATGGCCCGGGACGAGATCGTCGAGCCCTTCGACGTGCGGCTCGACCTGGTCCTGCCGGACGGCTGGAGCCTGGAGGTGTCGCACACTGTCGAGGATCTCACCCCCGGCGTGGCCGCGCTGCTGAGCGTGCTCGCCCAGGGCGGGGAGCTCGGCTGATGGATGGCCGCGGGCCGAGGGGCCAGGCCGGCGGAGGCCACCGCATCCTGAAGCCGATCGCCTGGGGCAGCGTGACCTGGGCGGCCGGCGTGCCGTCCTGGTTGACGACGAGCGCGCTGGGTGGCGAGTTCGGCGCCCGGGCCCCCGAGGCCTCCGGTGCCGGCCCCGTGCTGACAGCGCTCGCCCTGGACAGGCCGCACGACAAGACGCGGCTGCACGTTCAGGTGAGCCCGCAGGGCAGCGGCTACGCGTACGAGGAGCCGGCCATCCGGACGGGCAACGTCATCCTGGTCTACACGGCGAACACCTCCAGCCCGTTCGCCGTGACCGTCTACGAAGAGCAGTAGAGCGCCCGGCCTCCCCGGCCGGTCCTGACCTTGCCAGGCGTCGCCGCCTGGGCAACCCGACAGAGAAGAGGGACGCAATGATCGTCATCATGGCGAGACGCTGGGCTGGACAGAACGGCAGCAGGGACGGCATGTCCGTCGCCGTCTCCTACCTCGCATGGACGCTGGCGGAGATGGGGCGCCAGGTGCGCTGCCTGATCCCCCCTGACTCCGTGCGGCCCTTCGCCCACCCGCTCGTCGAGTGGGCCGAGTTGCGGCCCGAGCCTGGTCCGGACGATCTGCGTGCCGACCTGATCATCACCACCATCGCCCCGACCTGGCGCCGGGTGGTGCTCGCTGCGCAGCGCTCCGGCGCCATCGGCCGGCTGATGTTCTGGCACCATCACGGACCGATCCCGCCGGGCTACGGCTGCGTGCTGGCCAGGGTGGCGCCCGGCGCGGCTGCTCCGGGATGGGCCCGCGATGTGCTGTTGCCGCCGGCGAGCTGGGCCCTGTATCAGGGCGGCGAGCCGACCGGCCAGGCCGTCGTGGTGCCGGGAGCGAGCCGGCAGAAGGGCGGCGACGTGGCCCTCGCCGTGGCCCGCCTGATGCCCGATGTGCCCTGGTACGTGCTGCCGGGTCGGGCATCGGAGCAAGAGCTGGCGCCCTGGCGGGCCCTGCCGCACGCCACCGTAGCGCTGCAGGGGCTGCCGCCTGCCGCCTGGCTGGCCCACGCCAGGGCGGTGCTGTCGCCGAGCCGGGCCGAGACCTACGGGCTGGCCATCGCCGAGGCTGCAGCGCGGGGCGTGCCCGTCGTGGCGTCCGACCTGCCCGGCCCCCGCTTCGCCCTCGGCGACGTGGCCCGCTACTTCCCGGTGAGCGCTCAGCCTGCCGAGTGGGCCACGGCCCTCGCCGCAGCGCTGGCCCAGGAGCCGCGCCGGCTGCGACTGCCGCCCTACGCTGACGTCGTGGTCGGCGCACTGGGTGCAGCCGGGAGATCCGCTGCTGGTCTCTCCGCTGCTCCAATAGCAGCTCAGCCGGCCGCTCCCGCTGTCGTCCGTCGTCCGGCTGCTCCGGTCCCTGCGCTCCCGGCAGCGCGGCGGCCGGCCAGCGCTCCGACGGCTAGCAGTCCGGTGCATAGCTGGCCCCTCGGGAGCAAGCTGCACATCGGCTGCGGGCCGAAGCACATCCGGGGCTGGCTCAACACGGACGGCAAGCCCGGCGCGCCGGACGGCGTGGTCGACCTGGAGCACCCGGAGCAGCTCCCCGTCGCGCACTTCGGCTCGATCTACGCCTGCCACGTGCTCGAGCACTGCTACCCCGCCGACACGCTGCGCATCCTGCTGGGACTGATCCGGGCCCTGCAGCCAGAGGGTCTCCTGCTGCTGGCCGTCCCAGACCTTCGTCGGGCCGTGCAGTGGCCGGACACTGGGCGCGGCGACCCGAACAATCCGATCTTCGGCAACCTGCGCAGGGATTGCCATGAGTACGACCGGCACAAGCAGATCTTCTGGCGAGAGCGGCTGGAGCAGCTGCTGGCCTCAGCCGGCGGGGAAGAGATTCGGGAGTGGTCGCCGGACGAGCACCCCGAGATCGCCGCGGTGGCGGACTGGAGCTCGCACGACGAGATCAGTCTCAATATGTGCTGCCGTGCACCTGCACGTCCGCATCTCACCGCCGAACCGGTCGACCAGCCCGACGATCCGCAGCCACGCTGCCATCCGGACGGCGTCGACGTCTCGGTGATCCTGGGCACGGTCAACCGGCCGGCCATGGTCCAGGAGTGCATCGATAGCGTTCGGACCAGCCTGCAGGGCAGCGGCTACACGCACGAGATCGTGGTCGCCTACGGCGCTGAGGACGATCCGTCCCTGTCCTGGCTCCGAGAGCAGCCGGACGTGCTGCCGATCTGCGGCGGCATGGATGGTGCGATCCCGGCATTCAACCGGGCCTACCTGGCCGCTCGCCGAGGCCGCTACGTCGCTCAGATCAACGATGACGTGCTCGTAGAGGGCGACGCTCTCGCAGTGGCCATCCGCCGCCTGGACGAGCGGCCGGGCCTCGCCGTGGTGGTCTTCGCATCTTCGCTCGATGGGGGTAAGACCCGCTACGTGCCCCGGGCCGAGGATGGAGTCGTCCACCCCAACCAACTCGTGGCCCGCCGTGAGGCCATCGAGGACGTGATCGCCTCCGGCTTCGGTGCCTTCTGGGGCGACGAGGCAGCGCGCACCCACAAGACCTACGGCGGCGACACGATTCTCGGGATGTGGCTCCACCGCCTGGGCTGGCATGTGGAGCGCTGCGACGACGTGCGCTGCCTCGACCGCTGCCGGACGCAGGAGGCGAAGGACGCCCTGCGCAAGAGCAACATGGTGGGCTACGCCGAGCACCGGACGGAGATGGCCGAGCGCTACCCCCGGGCCGAGTTCTCCGCTCCCATCGTCCGGGCTGATGACGGCTGGCCGCACGTCTACGTGCCCGAGCGGGGGCAACTCCCCCGCCGCTCCCCCGCAGCGGCCGGGCCGCCTGAGAGGGTGCTGCACATCAGCCTGCGCCGCGGCGACACGCCGTCCCACCCGAGCCTCGAAGCCGCGCTGGACAGCCTCGGCATGTACCGCTGCCTGCGCTGGTCCGAGATCCAGCAGCAGCGTGGGCCGCAGGCGGTGCGCGACGAGACGTTGCAGGCCATTCGCGAGCACCGGCCGACGCTGATCTGGATGCAGGTGCAGCAGCACTCCGTCTTCAGCGAGCGGGCGCTGCTGGCTGCGATGCGCGCCGCTGCCCCTCCGGGTTGCCTGATTGTGAGCTGGACCGGTGATGTCCGCACCGACGAGGGCGAGCCATGCCAGCCGTGGCAGGTGGCCCAGTGTCAGGGCATCGACCTGTTTCTCGCCAGCAACTGCAGCTATCCGGTGGACCTGAAGCTGCGCCACCAGGTACCGGCCAGGACCGGCTACATGCTGTGCGCCGCCGACGAGTGGCAGAATCGCCCTCGCCCCGACGCTCGCCCAGCGGACTGGGCCGGCGCCGGCAGGGCCGTGCTGGTCGGCGGGGACCATCTCTGCTACCAGCGCTCGACCCGGCTGGAAATTCTCCGGGCGGTACACGTAGCGCTGCCCGGCCAGCTGCACATCTACGGGCAGGGCCAGTGGGGCGACCTGCCGCACTCGGGGCCGATCACCAGGGAGCAGCGTGGCTACCTGCATGCCGTGGCCGGTGCGATCATCAGCCACAGCCTCTTCACGAAGCTCCGCCGCTACACGTCCGGCCGGCTGCCCGATGCGCTGCTCTGCGGCGGCGCCCCGGTGGTCTGCCAGGCATTCGACGACTGGGAGGGGCTGGGCGTCCGAGACGGCGAGCACCTGCTGGTGTGGCGGGACAGCGCCGATCTCGTCGAGCTGCTGCGCGACTGGCTGCGCCCGGAGAGGGCAGAGGACCGTCGGCGGATGGCTGCGGCGGCACGGCAGCACGCGCTGCAGCATCTGACCTGGCCAGCCGCCATCGAGGGGATGATGGCCATCGTGCGGGCCGAGCGGCTTCGCCGTGCATGCGGGGGCCGCCGATGATCCTGCACGCGATCGGCGACAGCCACTGCCGCCTGTTCTGGCACCTGACCGACCGGGCCCGCGTCCACTGGCTGGGCCCGATGACCGCCCACCGGGTCGGGCGAGATGGCCTGCCCGGGCTGCGAGCGGCCCAGGAGTGGCTCGACGTCCGTGGCCAGCTGGCAACGCGTGACTGGGTAGCCACCGTCGAGCCCGGATCTGTCGTGGCCTGGTGCTTCGGCGAGATCGACGTGCGCTGCCACCTCGCCGGGCGGGTCTCAGAGAGCGGTGGCGCCGTGCTGGTCGACCTTGTCGGCCGCTACCTGGAGACGGTGGCCAGCTTCTCCGACGCCACCGGAGCTCTGCCGGCCATCGTGAGCGTGACGCCAGCTGTGGACAGCCGCAACCCGGCATTTCCCTGTCGTGGCTCGCTGGCTGAGCGACGACGCATCACCGGGATGCTCAACACCGAGTTGGCCAGGCGCTGCCCGGAATTCGGAGCGGCTTTCGTCGACCTCGCCCCCTTCGTGGCCGACGAGGCCGGCGGCATCCGCAGCGGCCTGACTGGAGACGGCCTGCACCTGGGGCCGGCCGCCGCACCCATCGCTCAGCGCGCCATCGAGACGGCGCTCGGAGGCCTTCATGCTGCTTGAGGTCCAGTTGCCCAGCACCCCGGCCGTCGAGGCTGAGGTGGGCGCCAAGATCCGCACTCGACACCCGGCCTGGCCCGGCTGGATCCCTGGCCACTGGTACGCCAGAGAGTACACCTGGTTGCTGGAGCAGGCAGGCGACGTGACCGGGCTGCGCTGCCTGGACGCAGGCGGGGCGCTGTCCCCGATCTCGGCGATCCTCTCCGACCGAGGCGCCTCCGAGGTGGTTGTGGTCGACCTGCGTCCGCCGCGGCCCTACCCTGCCCGCGGCCGCATCGTGCCGATGACCGCCGACCTGCAGGCCACCGGGCTGGAGCCGGGGAGCTTCGACCTGATCGTCAGCCCGTCCAGCGTCGAGCACAACGAATGGCCGGCGCAGGAGCGCATCATCCACCACCTGCTCGATCTTCTCCGCCCCGGCGGACGCCTGCTGCTCACCGTTCCGGCGGCGCTGGCCACCGCGGACGAGCGCTTCATCGCCGACCTCGCCGGCCGTGGCTGCGTCTACCTCTGGACGCACGCTTCAGCCAGGCGGATGCGCGATGCCGTGAAGGCACTGGCCATCCTGGAGACGCCGCTGCTCCGAGCGCCTCAGTACGATCGGGAGGTGCAGCGTATCGAGGCCGAGATGCGGGCCCTGTCTCCGCAGCTGCCCGGCTTCCCGTACCAAAGCATGGCCCTCGCCTGGAGGCGGCGCTGATGGCTGGCGTGGTGGACAAGCCGAGCGGCCGCGGCTTCGGCATGATCTCGGTGCTGATCACCGGCCGATGCAACCGCCGCTGCCCAAGCTGCACCTTCCACCAGGTGCTGGCCGAACCGAAGGACCTGTATCCGGAGTACTTCCGGCGCATGGGCCCGCTGGTCGGCCACGTCCGCCGGCTCTGCGTGAGCGGCGGCGAGCCGCTGCTGCACCGGCAGCTCGTCGAGGCGGTGCAGGCGATCAGGGAGTCGTTCTCCTACGGCGAGATCTTCCTCGCCACCAACGGCGACCTGCTGCCGAGGCACCCGGAGATCGTCTCGGAGTTCGACAGCATCCGTGTGCCGATCCTCGACGAGCGGACCTTCCCGGGCTGCCCGAGCAACCTCGAGGCCCGGGCGCAGTCCAGGGAGATCTGCCGCGCCGCAGGCGTGCCGCTGCACGAGCGAGGCCCCGGGGAGGACAAGCCCACGGTCCACTGGGATCGCCCCGGCATGAGCCCGTGGGACTGCGGCAACATGCACGCCACCATCCTCTGGGACGGCCGGATCTTCCCGTGCTGCATGCCGCTGGGGCCCGGCGTCGAGCTGGCGCCCGAGGTGGACTGGCGCAAGGAGGTGCGCAAGCTGCCGCTTCCCTGCGATCGATGCCACCTGAGCAGCGCCGCTGACGTGGCGAAGGCGAAGGCCGGGAGGGCATTCGGATGATGACGACGCCGATCATCATCGACATCCCGGCCGAGGGCGACAGTTGCAATGGATGCACGCACGCCCATCTATCCTACGGCATCACGACCTGCATGATTTTCGGTCGGTTGGCTGGTCCAGGCAGGCGTCATCTATCGTGCAGGGAGGCCCAGACGCGCTTCGTCAATGAGGCTGTCCGAAAGCCATGGGGCGGAAGATGAGCGTCAAGCCCATTGCGGACACGGACAAAGCTGTTTGCGACAGGGATGGTTTCGTCCATGGCCGCTGCGCCTGGAGCAATCATATGCGCGCCCTGATCACCGGCATCAGCGGGCAGGACGGCAGCTACCTTGCCGAGCTGCTGCTCGCCAAGGGGTACGAGGTGCACGGCATCATCCGCCGGCATTCGGTGGCCAGCGAGCAGGACAGCCGGATCGCCCATCTGCATGGCGACGCTCGGCTGCAGCTGCACTACGGCGACCTCTCCGACGGGGGCGCCCTGGCCCGCCTGCTGCACGAGGTGGAGCCCGACGAGGTCTACAACCTGGCCGCGCAGTCCCACGTCCGGGTCAGCTTCGACCAGCCGATTTACTCGGTGGATGTGGATGGGCTGGGTGTGCTGCGCCTGCTCGAGGCCGTGCGGGGTCTGCCCGAGAAGCGGCGCCCGCGGGTCTACCAGGCGAGCTCGAGCGAGATGTTCGGCAGCGCGCCCGCTCCGCAGAGCGAGGCCACGCCATTTCACCCGCGCAGCCCCTACGCCTGCGCCAAGGTCTACGCCTTCCATCAGGCGGTGAACTATCGGGAGGCCTACGGGCTGTTCGCGGTCAACGGCATCCTGTTCAACCATGAGTCGCCGCGGCGAGGGGAGACCTTCGTCACCCGCAAGATCACCCGGGCCGCCACCCGGATCAAGCTGGGACTGCAGGACAAGCTGCACCTCGGCAACCTGGACGCCCGCCGGGACTGGGGCTTTGCCGGCGACTACGTCGATGCGATGTGGCGTATGCTGCAGGTGGAAAAACCGGGGGACTTTGTGATCGCCACCGGCGAGTCACACAGCGTCCGCGAGTTCCTGGTTGCCGTCTTCGCTCGCCTCGATTTGACGTGGCAAGACCATGTGGAGTTTGATCCCCGTTTCCTGCGTCCGTCGGAGGTCGACGAATTGAGGGGCGACGCAGCCAATGCCCGTGCGGCTTTGGGCTGGGAGCCTCGCATTTCGTTTGACAATCTGGTAGGGATGATGGTGGAGCATGACCTCCGGCTGGCGAGGCGGGAAGCGGTGCTTTCGGCTTCCGAGGTGGGCTAGATGCCGAGCAGTATTGACGCAACAAAGCCCGAAGCGGTGGCCGCCAGCACGTCGGACGTGCGGCTGAACTTCGCCTACGCCAAGGCCGAGATCGAGGCACTGCAGGCTGCGGTCGCAGCCATCGAGGCCGAACTGGAGGACCCCAGCATGGATGGAACCGCGCCGATCTCTCTCGTGGCCGGGAACAGCTCGGCGTCCGCCCTGCAGGACATCTCTGCGGCCAGCGGATCGAAGGTCATGGTCGCCACCGAGGGGCCGATCCGCGTCCGCTTCGGGGCGGTGCCGGTGACGGAGTCCGTCTTCGATCTGTTCTGCCCGGCGGGCACGACCGGCCCGTACAGCATCGCCGCCAGCGTTGACCAGTGCAGCGCCTGGGGGGACGGCGGGGCGTGGAAATACAACATCAAGCTGGCGTCGTAGGAGCACACCGATGATGCACGCACCCCTGTTCCCGCCGATCCTTCTGCTGTTGCTGCTGGCGCTCCCCTGCGCAGCGGCCGCAGCCGTTCCGCAGCTCGTCGGCGGGCAGACATCCGCCGGCGCCACGTCCCCCATCCAGCTCGAGGACGCCGACACCGACGCCCTGACCTACGACGAGCTGCCCGTCTGCCTGCTGGCTATCCCGGGGGCAGGCGGCCGGCAGGTCATCGACGGCACGGCCGTGTCCCTGCCCGTTTCGGACTCCACGGCACAGGGGCACCTGAGCAACGTCGCCACCGCCACCGCAGCGAGCGGAGCTGCGGCCCCTGCTCGCACGATCCAGATCGGTGGTGCCAACGGCGGCAATCTGCTTCCCTTCGTCACCGACGTCCTCGGCTACCTCTGGAGCAATGCCGAGGTCTACCTCTCCGGGGTCGCTGCAGCGGTTGACCAGGGGGTTGCCGGGACAGGCACGCAGCGGGTCAAGGAGGCGCAGGCCGACGACAACGAGGACGGCGTGATCGCTGTCGATCAAACCGGCGACGACACCTACGCCATCCCTGCCGACGCCTACGAGACGACCTGCCAGAATCAGGACGACGCCGACTATATCATGGTGCGGGCGGTAGACGCCGCCAACGCGACGCACGGATTCAAGCTCGCGCCCGAAGGCGGCGGCGCGGGTTCGATCTACACGACGCGCCTGCGCGGGGTCACGCTCGACTTCTACAACGCGACGCAGGACGTGGCCGCCAGCGTCTACTGCGCCAGCGAGACGGAGCAGTAATGGGACGCTCGCGCATCATCCTGCTTCTGCTGGCCCTGCTGGCCGTCGTCCTGCTGCCCGGGGCGAGGATCGTCCCCCCGCTGTCCACCGGCGCCGCCGCATGCACGGCGGCCAGCTACGCCGCGATCGAGGCCATCCCCGTCCCGGCGCCCGGCGTGCTCTGCACGGCTGAGGACACGGGCCGGGTGTGGCGCTACTCGGCCATCTCCGCTCTCTGGTTTCCCCCTGACGTGGCCCCCGCTGCGCTGCTCCTGAGCTACGACGGCTCTGCACTCCCCTCCGCCTCCGTTCCTGTATGGACAAGCGACGGGGCAGAGTCTGCGGTCCCTGACGCCGGCATGCTGCGGATTACGGACGCATCGGGGGTGGGCTACCGCCGGTTCTACTACGCTGACGCGGTCAACCTCGTCGAGGCCAACAACCTGGCCTTCATCGTGCGAATGCGCGTCACGGCCCAAGACGCAACGGCCGAGCGCGGGTGGCGGGCGCACATCGGACTGCGGGCTGGCTCGACTCAGCCGGGTGCGATGTTCACCATCGCCGCCGGGTCAGCGGTCGACAGCGCGGACTCGACCTGTCCGATGAACTCCTCGGGGACGGGGGTCTGCGTCGCCGGGGTGGGCGAGCGGCCGGACATCAGCCCAGCGTCGGGCACTCTGCGCACATACTACCTGCTCTGGCGCTCGGCCACACAGACCTATGAGTTCGGCACGCTGGACGGCTCCGCCCCGCTCTACGCCCTGAATCGCCAGTTGTTTTTGACGACGTCGGACCAGGTCGCCAACGGGCTGATGATCGGCTCCTACTCGGGGGCCGGGACTGCGACGATAGAGATCGACTGGATGCAGGCATTCATCTGGTAGGAGGCCGCCATGTTCGCAGCCAAACGCGCCCGCCCCCCGCTGGCCCTCCTGCTCCTGGCCCTGGCCCCGCTGCTGCTCGCAGCCGATGGCTCCGACCCGTGGGTGGCCGCCAACTCTGCGCTGACCATCGTCGTCGTGACCCTCGGAGCGTTCGCCTCGGTGGCCGGTTTGATCCTCCGGCTCACTGCCAAGCAGGCGAGGCTGGAGCAGACCGTGAGCCATCAGGGGAGCGCCATGGAGGGTCACGTCCAGCGCATCGAAGCGGCGAGCGACGCAACCAAAGGCCGCATGACCGAGACGCTCTCCGAAGCGATCCGGGGGCTGCACACCGGCATGGACGCTCTCGGGACGCAGATCAGGGAGGTCAAGGCCGCAGTCGGCAGCCGGGTCGGGACGGACGTGTGCTTTGCCCGACACCAGGGAATCGACCAGGCGATCGGCGCACTGCGCGAGCGTGGCGACCATGCCATCGGCGCCCTGCGGCTGCAGATGGAGCAGGGAGACCGGGCGCTGAGCGGGCGAATCAAGCGGCTCGAAGCGGTCAATGGGCCGACGGTGGACGACTCGCAGGAGGCGCCGCTTCCTGTGATGACGCCGGGGGGTGGGCGATGAACCAGCTCAGCGCAGTCATCGCCCCCTGCCCCGCCGGCCTGCGCGGCTTCGACACCGCGTCACGCGTGACCGCAGCGCAGGCTCGGGCCATGCGCGCCGCCGACTACCGCTTTGCGATCCGCTACGTCTCGATCGGTGCCACCAACAAGGACGCCACGCGTGTGGAGCTCGACGCCATCCTCGACGCCGGCCTGGGCCTGGCCCTCGTGCAGCGCGTGCGATGGGCTGGCGAGTGGCGTCCCACGGCCAAGCTCGGAGCGCAGGACGGGGCCACTGCGGCCCGCCACGCGTCCGCACTCGGCTACCCTCCCGGCGGGCTGCTGTGGTGCGACCTCGAGGGCGTGGCCGGCTACTCGCCCGACCGCCAGGGCAAGATCCGCCCCCGCTCGCTGCCGTCCGACATCATCGCCCACCTCAACGCGTGGGCCTCCGCCGTCGTCGCTGCGGGCTTCCGGGCCGGGCTGTACGTCGGGGCAGGCTGCGGGCTCAGCGGGGCACATCTGGGCGCCCTGCCCCTGTTCCATGCCTATTGGGACAGCTGCTCCCGCAACCCCGTCCCCTCCCCCCGTCGCTGGCAGCTCGTCCAGGAAGGGGAGCGGTGGGTGGATCTGGGCATGGCGGGCAAGCTCTGCATCGACCCCGACGTGGTGCGCATGGACGCACGAGGGGACCTGCCGCTGTTCGCCTGGCGAGCGGAGGCGATGAATTCGTGAACACCGGCCCACGGGCCAAGGAGGAGACGATGCGACACCTGACCCTGACCCTGTTCGCCCTGGCCCTCATGGCCGCCCTGACCCTCGCCCCGGCGCACGCGCAGGAGCCCGCGCCCCTGCCCGCCGTGGCCGACACGACCGCCCCCGCGACCCCGGAGGGAGCACCGGCAGCGCCGGACCGCGTCTCCCCGGTGGCGCCGGCCCCCTCGGAGGTCGCCCTTTCCGCCGCGCTGCCCGTAGCCGACGGGCCGCCCCCGACCACTGAGGAGTTGATCGCAGCCGGCAAGGCCGTCGTCGAGGACGCAGTGGAGGCAGCCGAGGCGCAAAAGGACACCGAAGGGGTGCAGTGGATGGCCATCTTCGGAGCGCTGGCCTCCGCCTTCAGCTTCCTCCTCCTTCTGGCTCGACGCGTGGGCGGGATGCTGCTCAACGAGCAGTGGCTGCGGATCGCCACACTGGCCCTGGGCGGCCTCGCTGCGCTGTTCGCCGGGCTGGCCACCGGTGCTCCGGACTGGGCCGTGATCCTGCTCGGGCTGTCGGGGCCCGCGTCGATGATCGTCTACGCCGTCGTTGACCTGTTCCGCCCGGGGACGTGGGCGAAGGCGAAGGTGAAGGCCGAGGCGAAGAAGGCGATCTCGGAGATGGTGGGGGGGTGATGGTGGAGCAGGGAGGAGTCGAACCTCCACAGCCGAGGCGGGTGATTTACAGTCACTTGGGCTCGCCGATGCCCAGCTGCTCCATGAGCTGTAGTTTTGCAGATCGGCAATGAGTCGTCAACCCCCGGTTGACAACTGAGCCCTCGCCCCGAGGGGCTGGGCCTGGCTCGCGAGCTGGGCTGAGTGCGATCGGGGCAGCTCACCCGCCATACGTGGGAGGAGTAACGGGCGCCTCGTTTCGGCGGGGCGCCCTGCTTTGCCGGAGGGAGACGACCATGACCCCCGCCGCCTGGACCATCCTCATCCTCGCCGCCATATGCGCAGCCCTGGCGCTCGCCCTCTACCTGGCCCTGCGCTCCCGCTCCGCCGCGCTCGCCAGCGCTGCGACGTGGCAGGCCGAGGCGACCCGTCAGGCCGATCTCCTGCGCTCCGAGGGGACGGCCCACCGGGTAGACGCCGCGGCCCTGCGGCGCTGTCTGGTCGGCCTCGACAACCTCACCGCTCATGCCGCCGAGCAGGCCGCAGCGGACGCCGACCGTGCCCGCGTCGAGGCGCTGGACGACGCCGCGCTGATCGTCGAGGCCAACCGCCCCCTGCGCCTCCCTGGCGCGGTGCTCGCACTGCTGCTCTGCCTGATCCCTGCCCGTGCCCTCGCCGCTGACCCTGGCGTGGACCCTGCGCCCGGTGCGGCCGTTGCTGCAGCCGTGGCCGAGGCGCCAGCGTGGGCGCCTGTCGAGGTGTTCCCGGACGTCAAGACGACCTGCGCCGTGGAGGGGCGGCCGCTGATCGGCTTCCTCCTCTCCCGGGAGCGCTACGCTGAGATGATCGGCTGGCGCAACATGGCGGAGCGGATCGGCGCTGCGCTGCTGGAGGAGCGGGCCAGGCGGGCGGAGGAGGCCGGACGGGTGGAGCCTGCTCCCGTGGCGGGGCCTGTGGGGGCTCCTGGGGCCGTGGCGGTGACGCAAGCGGGGGATTGGTGGCATGTGCCCTTGGCCGTTGTCGTGGGCGTGGCGCTTGGGGGTGGGGCCGTCTGGGTGGGGGTGCGGTGAGGGGTCAGGCCTCCGCTTCGTCTGCCGCCGGGGTCAGCCAGGACTCAGAAAAGCTCCAATATCCGTTATTGTCGACGACGTACCAGTCACCATCAGGATCGCCCTCGTCCAGCATGACGGTCTTTCCGTCGTACTCATCCATGTCGGCGGCGTCTTTGTCGGCGCACTTCCATGGAACCTCCCCGTCCTTCCGGATGTAGTCGCCATCGGCGTACCACCCATCCATGCCAGCAACGGGTTTGGTGACCAGCACTTTCATCCCCGGCTTCAGCTTGCTCTCCATCATCTTTCTCCTCTGCTCGTTTCGTCTGCGCACTCGGCCAAAGCTACCAAAGATCCTCGCTGAAAAGCCCGTGCTGCGGCGCAGTGCAGCCCTCCCGTTCCACCTGACCCGCCCGGAGCGCCACGGCAAGCGCCGCCTTGCGCCAGCGCCCGAATCGGCCATCGGAGAGCAGGAAGCCCTGGCGATCGCCGCCGACGGGATCGGCCCGTCCTGCTGCCCGGATCTCCCGGATCACGTCGCAGTGCCGTCCCGGGCGCTCGACGGAGAAGATCGTGCCGTCGTCGAGCCTGATTGCGGCGCAGGCCACCGTGAGCATCAGGACGCCGCTTCGTTCTCGGCGCATGCCTCCTGCTGCTCAGGTGTCAGCCGCATCCCTTCCGGGCCCCACGCATCCGCAGGCCATTCGCTGAAGCCTTGCATCCCATGGACTGCGCACACGGTCGAGACAGAGTCACGCCAGCGGCGAAGGCCATCGGCGGGCTCGAAATCCTGGCCCCAAGGCGGCTCGTCGTCGATGCCTCTCTGAACCTTGGCCGCTGCGCTGTCCCGCCCCATGTGCTCCAGACAGACTTCGATCGCCTCCTCTTGCGTCATCTCCATGTGGGTGAAATTGTCAACGATGTCGCTGAAGCACGCCAGTAGCCCGTTGGGCTGCCTCACGATTCGCCACGCCATGATCTCATCCTCCAATCTCGAACCTGTAAGCAATCCTTACAAGTTGCGCTCCCTCCGCCCCTCCTCCGCCTCATCCGCAGCGAGCCGAGCGGCCCAGTCGGGCTCGGCCGCATAGCGATCCGTCCACTGCCCGCACATGCGTACGCGATTGGCGACCCCTGCAGCCGTCAGGTCGGCCTCTGCATGCAAGTACGCGTACTGCCCTGATTCTACCGCCGGCCCCCGACTCGCCGCATACCGCCGCCGTATCTCCCTCGCCCGCCCTCGCAGCTCCGCCGGGACCGCGAGCATTGCAGCGACCACGGCCTCGTCGAAGGGGACCGATGGGGTAGTGGTGCTCGGTGTCGCTGGCTCGTCGATGGGGGTGAGCCATGCTGAACGGAACCAAAAACGTCCGTCGGCCATGGGATTGAGGTTGCCTTCGGCTTCGGCGCACGAATAAATCGTCTCGCCTTGGTACTCCATAACCCTATCGATGACCACCTCGGGTCCTTCGAGCCGATTTATTTCGGGTATCCATTCACACGCCGGGCTTCCACTGCCTTGCTGCACCCGCACCCGCTGCCCGACCCGGAAGCCGCCGGGGCCCGTGACCGCCGCAGGAGCCGCCGCAGGAGCCGCAGCCGCCACGCTCCGCCGAGGACGCTCCTCCGCCCGAGGCCGCACCACCTCCCCCACGCCCATCTCCCCGTGCTGCGCCACGATCGCTGAGCCCTCGATCAGCGCCGCGCCGAGCCGCTCGGGTGTGACCTGCGCCTCCTCGAGCTTGGCGATCCGTGCCTGCGCCGCTGCGAGCTCCGTCCGGAGGTCGTCAACAACGGCCTGCATGGCCTCGGAGAGACTGGCGATCGGGTCGGCGGACATGGTTACTCCTTCACCTCGGGCTGGGGCGATCCGATTGTGAACATCGGCCTGCCCGTGGTCCAGGTGTTGACGCCGCGCAATTCGACGATCGGGAGAGCGGCGCCTTCGGTTGCCGCCTCGGCCGCGGCCCGTCGCAGTCGTTCTTGCTCCCCACCCACCGCAGCCTCCAGCGCCGAGCGGGCCCTGCATGCCAGCGAGCAGAGTCCGCACTCCCCCTCGGGGTCGAGTGCCTCCAGGATGGCCCGTCGCAGTCGCTCCACCTCGGCGCCCTGCCCCTGCGCCTGTTGCTCGGCGGCGAGGCAGGCGAGGCAGGCGGGGTGGCGGAGCCATTGCCCGTTGCCGCCCGCCAACTCATCGTCTCGCCCGCAGAAGTGCTTGCACCGCCCGACGATGTCCGGCATGGCGCTACTCACGTCGAACTCCCCGCCGTCGCAGATGCACCCAACGGCGATCTCGATGAGCCCGCCGCACCCCTCGTCGCAGTGCCGCCCGTCGTCGCTCGTGCGGATGGGGATGGCGATCGTGGTCTTTTTCATGGCCGCTCCTTCTCGCCTGCGGGGACCAGCTCGAAGCAGGCTGCCTCGTTGATCCGCCGCCTGCACCGCCCGCAATACCGCAGCCCGGTGTGAGGGTGAGGGCCTGACGTTGCCTCCGATCCGCAGACCGTGCGCCCGCACTTCACGACCGTCCTTTCCAGCGCTGCGGCCAGTTGGCAGTCCACCCGGTGCCCAAGCTGTCCGTCGAGCAGGTACTCGAGACGATCGGGATCGTCTCGCCCTGCGTTGTCGTTGATTCGGTGCCCGCTGCAGCAGTAGCAGGTCGAGTAGTAGCCATCCCGGGACGGTATCCACTCCAGCTTGCGCACCACGGAGCGGAGCTTTTCGGTCTCGTCTTCCATGCTACTCCTCCTCCGGTCCACTGCTGGCCGGGGCGTACTCGCTCCCCCTCCGTCTCAAGGTCACGACCTCTCCGCTCGCGTCGGCGAAGGGATTTTCCATCCGCGCCTCCGGTATTCGGCTCGCACCGATGCGGCCGTTGCCAGCCTGTCATATTGGGCCGCGGCCGGGTTGACCTCGTTCGGCCTAGCGTCCTGGCGCCGCAGGTACCAGAGCGCCCGTCGGAGTTGCCTCCTGTCGAGTGCGGCTAGGAACGATCGTTTGAAGTTCACGTCGTCTCCCCCGGTCCACCGCTGGCCGGGGCGGTCGGCTGCCGTCGCAGGTCGGCGGCGAGGACGGGGTACTCCTCGGCGCACGCGTCGGCGTATGCCTGGAGCGCAGGGCCAGCATATCGATCGTGGTCCAGATCGAGCACGAAGTACCTGCAGCCGTCGTGCTTCCTTCCTGGGGCGTCAGTCCCATCCGTCCGAGTCACCGTGAACTTCCGATAGATGCCCTTCTTCGTCTTGTCGATCATCGTCCTACTCCTTCGGGCCACTGACCCGCGCAGCATCAAAAACCCCCGCCCACTCCCCCTCTGTCAGCGTCTCCCGCCCCGACTCCAGCGCCGACAGCTCCGACGCCCACAGCCCGATCCGCACCGCGCACTCCCGCAGCCCCTCCCGACGGGCCAGCCGCTCCGCTCGCAGCATGGCGCCCTCAGGGGTGGGGGTCCAGCGAGGGAGATCGACCGTGCCGGTGTGGCTGACTTCGGGGCCGCAGGCGATGAAGTCGCTGGTCACCTGGCGGTCGGGGGGCCTTGCGATGGGATGGAGGGTCAACATCTCGTCTCCTCTGGCGCTTTCGTGGATAGCCCATTGCCGTAGCACACCCGGATGCCGTAGCGATTCACGGGCCCTCGCTCCCCGTACCGTCGATCCCCCGCCTTCCGCACCGGGACCTCCGGCTGCGCCTCGCGCATCTTTCGCAGCGCCCTGGCCTCGATCTGGCGCACGCGCTCTCGGGTGATCCCCTCCATCTCTGCGCACTCCAGCAGCGTCGCCCCCTCCGACCGCCACGTCAGGACCAGCCGCTCCCGCTCGGGCAGCGTGGCGAGCTGCGCCCTCACCCAGCGCCACGCGTCAAGCCGGTCCTCGAAGCGCTCCACGTCGTGGCGCAGGTCGCCGGGCTCTTGCGTCGCGTCGAGCCATGCCGTAAGATCGTCCTCGCCTGCCGCCTCACGGTGGAGCGCATCGACGCCAGCAGGCCACCCCGTCCCGCAGAGATCCCAGAGGTCCGGGCCCAGCCCGCCGGGGCGGGGGTCTGTCCGCAGTTCGCCACGAGGGATCAGTTCCGGGTCTCGCACCCGGGAGATCGCCAGGAGCCTGCGGCCCTCGGGTGTCAGGGGGCGACCTTGACCTTGGTTGGCGCGCCAGATCACTGCGGCCCTTCCTCCCGCTCCGGGGCGCGTCGCTTCGGGTCCAGCGGGCAGCCCTTGGCGTGCCGGATGTCCCGCAAGTGCTCGGCCCCCCCGACCGCAGGAGCAGTGAGCCCAGCAGTCGCC
>Ga0209416_1001339_pt1 | contig 17519 bp, 15 predicted proteins | sample RifGroF1_FD_184001 | JGI IMG/M metagenome (GOLD analysis project Ga0209416, IMG submission 184001) | Groundwater microbial communities from Rifle, Colorado, USA - Groundwater F1 (SPAdes) (version 2) | ecosystem: Environmental > Aquatic > Deep subsurface > Groundwater | place: Rifle, Colorado...
AGTGACCGCTTGTGGTCATTTCCGATGACTTATTTAAGGAAGTGACCGCTTGTGGTCATTTCCGATGACTTATTTAAGGAAGTGACCGCTTGTGGTCATTTCCGATGACTTATTTAAGGAAGTGACCGCTTGTGGTCATTTCCGATGACTTATTTAAGGAAGTGACCGCTTGTGGTCATTTCCGATGACTTATTTAAGGAAGTGACCGCTTGTGGTCATTTCCGATGACTTATTTAAGGAAGTGACCGCTTGTGGTCATTTCCGATGACTTATTTAAGGAAGTGACCGCTTGTGGTCATTTCCGATGACTTATTTAAGGAAGTGACCATTGGGCGTAAGTAATCGATTAACCCTCTGACAGTTAATAATATTTAACAAAATGCAGGTTTTTTGGGCCCCCTTTATTCTCCCGAATAGAGCGACCAGAATTTGATTTTCAGGCGGTGTTTTTCGGATAATTCATTCAGGTATTCTGTGTGCGGAACAATATCCCGCCAATCGGAGACGAGCGGCGAAATCTTATCCAATTTCCGAAGATACCGTACTGCAAAAGGATAGTACTTACTGATCGTGCGGGCGAGAATTGATTCCAATAAGGTACGATAGATGACGCAGGCGGGTAAGAAGAGGCCCCGCTTTTCCAATACTTTTGTAAAATCAAGAAGCGTGCTGTAGTCTTTCCCGTCCAACTCGGTACGGCGGGCGATAATGTATTCTCCCGCTTCCTCGACGCCGCCGCAGTCGATGAGAAACCGCGCGCGGTCGTATGAAAACTCCGGGATTCGGAGAAATTCGTCCTTCAATTCCGATATCAGCCTGCCGCGTTCGGACTCCCCTGTTTCGCCTACGATGAGTTCAAAATTATCCATATCCGGTTTATTACGGAACAGTCTCCATGCGGTTTCGAGGGCTTCATCGGTGAGTCCTAATTTCTTATAAATCGAAAAGAGAAGATTCAAATATTCCTTAAGCAAATAATCCCGGTCAATCGTAAAAGTTTCGATCCATTCGAGAGCTTTTTCTGCCTGGCCGGAATTGAGGTAGACTTCGGATATTCTTAAAATATCGAAAAGGTTTAAATCAGGACTGATCTTTTTACAGATTTTTTCATACAGTTCCGGGTCGGGAATTTGACCGGCGAGAGTACGGATACCGTGGAGATAGTCCGAGTACTCGTTTTTTTTGGCAGGTTTTTGTTTATAAATTTTCCAAAGAAGATCGATCAGAATCCGGATCTCGTCCGGGGATAATAAACCCTCAACATCGTCGAGCAGAGTATCCCGCGCGCCATACTGATTTTCCTGAAGAAGATCGGATATTACCGAGAAGATTAAACTCTTATCAAGGATGCGGGACGCGATATTCCAGAATAAGTCCTTCGCGCTATAACGAAATATTTCGCCTATCTGTCCCGACGAGTCGTCGCAATTTTCGAAAACAGTCTTATCGCAACGGTAAAACTCTTCAACGAGCAGGATTTGGTCTTCGGATATCAATTCCGCGCGGGAAATGTCGTCCAAGATATTATTCAGTTTATCCGCCAAATCGGGAACGTCCCGCCAATCGTATAATTTCCTCGAACGTTTCAAACCGGCGAGCTTGACATTAATTTTTCGAAGAGCGGGCGGGGTGCTTTTTGGCATTTTTTTTACTCCGGCAAGATTATGAAGCAGTCGGGGATTTTCCGCCAGAAATGCGAGTATTCGGGGGACAATTGATTACAATTATTTCTTGAAGAATTCAAAATAAGGGCTTACACTAAAATGCAGTCATTTGAATTCGCGCAGTCTTGAAAAAACGCAGACGGCGGCTGTAAAAGGAGAAATACCTGAAATGAACGAAGTAAGAATCGCGCTTTTAACTTTTTCGATACCCGTCCCGATCCAGCCGAGAATGGCGGAAAAGCTGAGGGGTTTTTTCGGCGGGCTGTATCCTGAAGAGAACATTTTTCACAATCACTCACCGTCCGGCAAGGTTATTTACCGTTACCCGAAAATACAGTTTAAAATCGTCGAACAGCGGCTTGCCGTTATGGGTCTGAACGAGGGCGCCGATCTGGTACAAAACGAGTTTATCAGGCATGAAAAAATAGTTTTAGACGGTACAGAATATCCTGTCATGGAAAGCGCGCTTGAAGTACGGAATGAGGAATTTTCAGTGATTGACGAGCTTAACGAGTATCGCTTCGAGAGCCCGTGGCTCGCCATGAACGGAAAAAACAATCTCGCGTTTCTCCGCGGAAAATTAGACCTGAATCACGCGTTAGTCAATAACCTTCTTTCCGATCTCAAGGGGATGGGGATTCGCGCGGACAGAACGATTATGGTCAAGGGAAGTTTTACCCACCGGGAGGTGACATTAGATAACACCAAGATGACCGGTTTTTACGGAGGCTTCGTTTGCAATATGAAGATACCGGATTATATCGGGACCGGAAAACGGAAAAGTATCGGATTCGGGGTGATCGTAAGAAAATAATTCAGGAGTAAATGAATGAAAAAACGCAAATTGAAGAGAAACGAGATGATATTGACAATGAAAGTGTTTCCGCTTCATGCCGATCCGGATGAAGTGTTTTATAGGTATATCGAAATGCCATCCCTCGCTTCGTTATACGACCTGGCCGAGACGATTATCGACAGCATCGGTTTCGATTTCGACCATTCCTTCGGGTTCTACAGCGATTTTAAGAGGCCGTTTAAATCCCAGAGCGGTTATGAACTTTTTGCGGATGTAGGGGAAGAAACTAATTTCCCCGGGGTAAAGAAGACGATTATCGAGGATGCGTTTCCGGGAACCGGTTCCACTTTGCTTTTTTACTTCGACTACGGCGACTGCTGGCAATTTCCCGTGCAGGTTTGGGGCGCGAGAATGGCGGACGAGGAAGATGCCTGTAAAACTTTTCCGATATTGGTCAAGTCGGCAGGGGAAGCCCCGGAGCAATATCCGGACTACGATGAAACGGACGAAGAAGATTATGAAGAAAATTCGACCGGCGGGGAAGCGGAGATTATTGTCAGACTTACAGATAAGGAGAAGAAACTGATTCTCGAACATACTTTTGCGGAAAACTCTCTGACCGACCGTTTGAAGACGGCGGAATTGAAAGACGGAATAATCATCGTGAAATACAGTCCAGATGATCTCGAAGGACTGATCGGTTTTATCGCCGCCGAAGCCAATCACGCGGAAAATAAAGCGTTGCAGAAAAAGCTCGACGCGCTGTACGATAAAATGAACGATATGTTATCGGAGAACGAATAATATCTGTAAACGTTGACAAATAAACCGAGTATAAATAATATATATTGTATGATCCACCGGAGGATAAAATATGGAGGAAAGGTTAACATACGACAAAGATAAATTGGATGAGGTCTGTCTCGCGCTACTCTACCTGACCGCTTTCGGCGAAAAGCATCCATGGAGTCCGGAAATGTCCTACCGTGCGTGGAAAGCGTTTGATCATGGCGTGTTAGACCGCCTGTATGAAAAAGGCTATATCGCCGACTCGAAAAATAAAGCGAAATCGGTACTCTTTATGGAAGGCGGATTCGAGAAGGCGAGGGAGTTGTTTGAGAAATATTTTAGTGCGGAGGGGGAAGAATGATTCCAGCTTTGAGAGAGATTGGTGAGTACGCGAGGGGGAAACTATGATTGAGGCGTTGAAAAAGATAGGAATGAGCCGGGGGGACTTCTCAAATAATGAAAGTATTGAAAGCAAAAAAGCCTTTTTACTGAATCTTACCATATTACCGAAGAGCCACATGAAAGAAGAAGATGATATTGAACACGCCGTCGTAATCGACTTCGACCGGGGAAAGGATACTTTTTCTATAAAATATGGGTCGGAACTAATCGAAAGTAACCGCGAAAAAATATTTGCTTTCAGCGCAGCCGAAATCTTTGGGCCTCGAGGCGCAAAATCTGCTCTGTCACTCAATGGAGTCTATTATTATTTTACAGACGAAGCCCTGAATGCGGTCATTGATGGCTGCAAAAAAGATTCCAAATTAATAACGTTTCTCCAAGAATACAGGGACTGTTTTTATTCCGATGGAATTTTAAGCGCTGAAAAATTGGATAAAAGCGATAAAGAACTTTTCCTGTCGATAAAAAACACTCTTCAAGAGGAAACGAAAAAAGAACCTCAGCCTCTGGATGTTTTTAGTAAGTTGATCCAGAATAAATTCAACATCAAATTTGCGCGAATTGCAACCGTAACCTTCGATGGTAAAAACATCTTTGAAATCGATCCATCTTTAACCGAAGAATATTTGGATTTACTTTATAAAAATGTATTTGAGAAATATTATGATAAAGCTAAGGACGGATACTGTCACATCTGCGGAGAATCAAAGAAACTTGCGGATCAAACCGTGCCGATTTGGAATTTTTATGGAACAACCAACAATCTTTATTTTCAAAATACTAAGGGTGGAGTTTACGATGCATCCTTCGGAATTTGTGAGGATTGCCTGAAACCCGTCATGGTAGGAAAAAACTATATTCAGAATAACCTTTCGGGACGATTTTTCGGTTTGGACTGTTACTTGATCCCTCATTTTGAAACCGGAGACGATGCGGATAAATTTGCGAAGCGTACCTTTTTTACACTGATACAAAAAGCGCTCGATTCATTTAATCCCGCGATAAAAGAAATCGAGGAATTGAACGCTTTAATTAAAGGTAGCCGGAATAAAAAGCTTACCTTCAACCTTCTTTTTTACGAGCAGAATAAAAACGAATTCCGTATCCGAAAGCTCATATCGAATATCGAGCTGTCAGGTCTGACCTTTAAGCTTGAGGCATTCAGGAAAATGAGCGACATCTACGGACTATCGATGTTAAGCCAAAACGAAAAGAATTACTCCGAAGTTATTACGTTAAGCTTTCTCAGATACACCCTGTTCCATTCCAAATATTCGCATCCTAAATGCGAACCCGTTCATTACCGGACGGAACTATTAGGATTTTTAGAGACATTCCTCAACGGCGGGGAATACGATTATCGTAAGCTTGTTAATGAGTTTACACAAATCGTTCATCATAAGTTTCATCAAAGTGATTCCAATAATGTTGATTTTTCTCCATTTAAGTTCGTTTTAGCCTTACAAGTCTTTATCGACTTGGGGATGCTTAAAAACTATGAGAATAGAAAGGAGGATACAAAAATGCTGACAGAAGTTCCGAAAGACTTCGCCGAGTTCTTCTCGGCTCATCCGAAAATCTACGGAAACGCCCCCGACCGCCAGGGTCTTTTTCTGCTGGGGGTTCTTGTTAACCGGATTATTTATGCGCAAGGCGGGAAAAGTTCTACATTTATGAAGAAGATCAATCTTCAGGGAATAGAGCCGCGGAGAGTTCACTCTTTACTATTGCAAGTCAAAGAATTTGCGGAAATCTATAAAGTATTCGAAGAAGGATCGATATGGGCGTCCATTACCGAACGCCTGCAGGAAATCGAAAGCTCTCCGCTTTCGGCTGAGGAAGTAGTGTTTTACATCCTGACGGGTATGTCGTATGCCAAGTATATCGGTATCAAACAGGGTAAGCAAAAACAGGATTCTATCGAACCCGAAAAAATCACGGAAGAAGGAGAATAAAATGGCGACAATTACAAAAAACAGCGAAATCTTGTTTATTTACGACGCGAAGATGAGTAATCCCAACGGCGATATGGATAACGAAAACAAGCCCCGAATGGATTACGACACGGGAACGAATATTGTCAGCGACGTGCGTCTCAAACGGTACCTGCGCGACTACTTCGAGACGAATTGCGGTAAGGAAATCTTTATCAGTGATAAGGCAAAGGACGCAAAAGAGCGTGGAAAACAGATTAACGGTAGATATAAGGAGATGATCGATGTACGTCTTTTCGGCGCGGTTTTTGCGACAACCGGAGGAAACGATCATCTGACGGGACCGGTGCAATTTAACTGGGGCTATTCGCTGAACAAAGTGGAACTCACCGACAGCAATACCATCACCTCGAGTTTTTCGTCGGGAGAAGGTGTCGGAAAGGACTACCGGGTCAAATATTCCCTGATCGCATTTAACGGCACCGTGAACGCCAAAACCGCCGCCGGTACAGAATTAAGCGACGACGATTTGTCACTGTTCGATAAAGCGTTGGTCGAAGCCATTCCTTTATGCAAGACCCGTTCCAAGGAAGGGCAGACTCCGAGACTATACATTCGTGTGGAAATGAAGGATGATAAAGTCATACTGAAAGATTTGCGCGAATATGTGGATTTGAAGTTTGTTGATTTAGATAACCCGGAAAAAGAAAAAGAAGATTTTAAGGTTCGCGGTATAAGGGAATGCGTGCTCGATCTGACACGGCTCGGCGCTTACCTGAATCGTTACGAGCAGCAGATTCAAGCGGTTTATTATTGGGCGGACGACGAATTGAAAATCAAAGGATTCGATGGGATAAAGACCGGCAAATTTAAATTCTAACGAGGACGTGATGGAGAATAAAATATTAAAGTTGATGAGCTTTCGGCTGTCGGGGAAATTCGCCGCGTTTCGAAAGTTTTACTCGAACTCCTCATCGCTGAGTTACTACATTCCGCCCCGAACCGCGCTTATCGGTATGTTCGCCTCGATTCTGGAAATTGCGCGAAATGAATATTATGAGATTTTTTCGCCGAAAGTCTGCGGAATCTCGGTGTGTATCGAAACTCCCCTCAAGAGAAAGATACATAGCATGAACTATCTGGACAATATCGATGGTCTTATTTCACAGCATTCTCAATGCAAACTTGAGGTGGTTTCCGCGAAGGACGGCGGTTTGATTCGTTATCGGGTATATCTTGCGGCATACGATAACTCGTTTATGAACACATTTGAAGACCTCGCAAAACATATTGAATCGCAAAATTTAGGTTATGGTATTTATTTAGGGCAGAGGCAGTTTATCGCGGAGATAGACGAATTCCATATCTGTGACGCCGTTCAGTACTTGGAGAAAAGCAGGGAGATTCACTCGATTTGTCGTGAAGACCATGTCGTTTCTTTTGAATCAGAGGATGGAATTATCTTGTGCTCTGACAATATTCCGCTCGATATGATAAAAACGGATAATGAGCAAATCCGAAAAACGACTCGATCTGAGCGTATTGTATATGAGCAAAACGGTAAGGTTATAAAAGGTGAGTTTCAGAATTGTTATAAAGCGGAAGGAAAGGTTATCAGTTTTTTTGAATAAGGAGATGCCATGCTTCTATCTCACCTGGCAGAAGGAAATCATCCCCAAAAACTTCTCACATCTCATTTAAAAAATGTCGCCCAAAAATGCAAAGATGAAATTCTTAACTTGGACTTGGATCTTAAATCCCTTATTACACAAGAAAAACTCGCGGAACTTTCCTACCAAATCGGAATTTTTCACGACATCGGAAAGGCATCGTGCTTTTTTCAACGCCGTTTAAACGGAGGGCGAAGGAACGATAATCGCGGAAATCATGCGATGATTTCCGCTTTGATAGCGTTTGAGGCGTTGAAGGAGGAGGATTACGGTGAAGAATATCGAGCTATTGCGTTTATGGTTATCGTGAGACATCATGGCGCTCTGAATGATTTTTCAGATATGTACAATCAGTTTGAAGCAGGGGTTTATTCTTATGTGAGTGAAATCGCTTCCGATATTCTTCAAACGGGGCTTTCCGAAATCAAGGAACTCTATCCGATGGATTTGGTGCCGGTTCTCCAGAGAATTTCCGACCAACGGGGTTTTACGGAAATTTGGGAAGAATTAAATTCGAGTTTCGAAACGCTTGTCGATGAAGAAAACATCCATTATTTTTTTATCGCGAGCCTGCTATTTTCCCTCCTGATTGACAGCGATAAGAAGGATGCCGCGCGCTTGGAAAACGACTATTTTGACGGAAATCTTGATGATGACATCTTGAACCCATTCCCATATATCGAAAGTCTGCGGCGGGATAATCCGGAAAAGTTTGACCCTGACAGCAAAATAAACCGGCAGCGAAATCGATTTTTGAAGATAATAGATACACATCCGGGGATTTCACGGGAGAATCACCTCTATCTCATTACCGCTCCGACTGGGATAGGTAAAACCTTCGGTGCGCTTGCTTTTGCCAATCGTCTTAAATCCAAATTGGATAAAGGAAAGGGGCGATTAATCTATTGTCTGCCTTATACCTCCATCATTGAGCAGAATTATGATGAATTTGAGAAAGTGATTCATCATAATTGCAAAGGTAAATATGATGAGCGGCCCTCGCGTTACCTGATAAAACATCATCACTTGTCGCTAAAAAAAATAGAGAATCGTATTGATACCGAGGATTACAACTACGAAGAGTATGGTAAAGATGTTCTTTTTGTGGAATCATGGGAAAGCGCGGTTGTAGTTACTACTTTCGTTCAACTATTTCACAGCATCTTCGGAATTCAAAACCGTCTTTTAAAAAAATTTCATCGAATAACCGGTTCTATCATTGTCCTGGATGAAGCTCAAAATATTGATCCGAAATATTATCCGCTTATCGGAAAAGGTTTAAAAATACTGGGTGAATGCTTCGATTGTTACTTTTTACTGATCACCGCGACACAGCCGGAGATTTTTAAGAAAGAGGACGGCGCGGTTGAAATAATTAACGATGAAGATTTTATGCAGGAGGAAATATTTAACCGCGTCAAATTGAATATATATCAAGACACTAAAACAATTCAGGAGTTCGCTAAAGGATTTATCAACGAGTTCAAAGGTAACAACGCTCTTATTGTAATGAATACTAAAAAGAGCGCTTTCTCGCTTTACAAAGTATTGGAAGATCATCCGAACTATAAGGATTATAAAATCTATTGTCTCACTACACTATTAATTCCGAAAGATAGACAGAACATTATTGAAAAAATCAAGGGTTTACTGAAAAACGGAAATAAAGTGATAGTAGTTTCTACCCAATTAGTCGAAGCCGGCGTAGATTTTAGTTTCAAGACGGTATATCGGGACTATGCGCCGCTTGATTCTGTGATACAAACGGCAGGACGATGCAACCGAAACGGTGAATTCGGAGTATGCGGCGGAGAAATGCACCTGATATGTTTGAAAGAAGAAGATAGGGATAAGACATTTTATTCGTATATTTATACTCCAATTCTCATCCAACACCTTGAAGAGACTTTGACTCAATCGAAATACGAAAGCCGAGATTTTTCTTCGCTTTCTAAGTCATATTATAATAAATTCGATTTTCAAGCCGTGAGTAATCAACTACTCGGGGCGATGGAAGAATTGGAGTATTCAAAAGTGAATAAGTTTAAATTAATAGAAGATGATTATGCCAGTTGCCGACTTCTCATATTAAGCGACGAATCCGCAGAAAAAGATTTCGTGCGACAAACGAAATTGAATCAGCAGAAGGAAATGACTTCGAAAGAAAAGTATGAGTTAGAAATGATTAAACTTCGGCTGAAACAATATGAGCTGTCATTATCTGAAAAGGATTTCGGAAAATCACACCACGATAGCTTGAGCGATGATTTCGGGGTAATACACTATTCAGACATTAATGATAATTATACAGAAGATAGAGGATTAATTTTAAGAGATGGAGAGAAAAATATTACATCTTCAGTCGCGGCATGGTAGGTAACTTGATTTTGCTTTTTGTTATTTCCGGAATAAAAGGATTGAAATATGCTTCTTTTCCTCACGACCTACGGGTCGTACCTGCATACTTCGGACGGGCTGATTACTGTCGAGATCGGGAAGGACAAGGCGGTCAAGCAGATATCGCCTAAAAAGGTCGAGAGTATCTTCATTTCCACCGGCGCGGCGCTATCGACAGATCTGATCCAGCTCTGCTACGATAATAACATCGATATCGTTTTCATGGATAAGTACGGCAATCCCACGAGCCGGGTATGGCACAGTAAGATGGGATCGACGGCGCTGATACGAAAGAAGCAGCTTGAGGCGAGTGTGGGCGAGACGGGCGCGAAGTACGCCAAACTTTTCATCGCGCGCAAGTTTGAAAACCAGACGGAATGGATGGAACGGCTAATCAGGACGCGCCCGCATCATGCCGCGCTTATCGGGGAGATGATCGAAACCCTGGCGGACGCGCGGAAAAAGCTTGACGAGACTGTCGGCGCGATCGAGGATATCCGTGAGACGTTTCTCGGTATCGAGGGTTCGACCGGGCGCGCATATTTCCGTACAGTGAGCGCGCTTCTGCCGGACGCTTTCCAGTTTGAAGAACGGAGCCGGAATCCGGCGAAGGACGAGTTTAACGCCGTACTGAATTATATGTACGGGATACTCTATGGTGTCGTGGAGAAGGCGTGCATTTTGGCGGGAATCGATCCGTTCGTAGGGATTATGCACACGGACAACTATAACAAAAAGAGCTTTGTTTTCGACGCGATGGAAACGGTCCGTATATACGCCGACGAGAGCGCGGTTTACCTCTTTTCCAATAGAAAACTTGGGAAAACACAATTTCAAAAGATTGAAAATGGGATCTTGATCGGGGATGAAGCTAAGAAGATTATTATCGAGCATTTTATAACTTTTTTAGACGAAAGCATCCGTTACAGGGGAAGGAATATCCCGCGGCGGCATTCGGTTCTATTGGAGCTTAGACGCTTGGCGAACGAATGGCTGGAAGGGGAAGCGGAGATTGTCGATAAAATCGATATTGAGGAATTATAAAAATGCTGGTTTACATTGTTTACGACATTGAAAGCACAAAACCGGGTAACCGCCGCAGACAGAAGATTGTCAAGAAGCTGTTGAAAACGGGTCTTTACAGAATCCAAAAATCGGTCTTTATCGGAAATATCCACAAGAACGATGCCGACGAGATTTCCGTGTTCTGCGAAAAATTGATCGACGAAGCATTAAAGAAGGAAGAAAGGGACGCGCTGGAAGATAAAATATATATTTTTCCAGTATCGAAGGACGATTTTAACAGCGTCAGAATGATAGGAGCCGGGTTCGATAAAAAGCTGGTCGCCGATGAAATATTGGCGCTGGTCGTGTAAAATGGAACCTGTCTACTTTACTCCGTCCGATGTGATGGAACATCTTTTCTGCCCGAGGTTTACTTATTTTATGCAGGTGATGAAAGTGCCTCAGCATGAAGAGAAACGGGAAAAGGTTTTAGCCGGCAGGAATATTCATGAAAGGAAAGCTGAGGAAAACGCGGGGTATCTCCGAAAAAGGTTAGACGTGAAGGAAAAAATAATCGAACCTTATCTCGTTTCGCCGAAGTACCATTTGAAAGGAATCGTCGACGAGGTGCTGATTACGGGTTCCGGAGAATATATCGCGCTGGATTATAAGTTCGCCGAATACAAGGAAGTATTATTCGATACTTATAAGACCCAGCTTTCCATATATGGTTTATGTTTACGCGATATTTACAAGGCCGAGATGGTCAGGGGTTTTATCGTGTTTACCCGCAGTTCCAATAAGCTAGTCGAGGTTCCGTTATCGAAGGACGATTACCGGAAGGTGGCGGGTATATTGAATGAAATGCTCGAGATTATTCAAGCAGAAATGTACCCGAAAGGGAAGCGAAGCAGGAATAAGTGCGCGGACTGCACTTACCGGAAATTATGCGTTTAGAGCTGTTCAGGTAATAGTACTCAGGCGAAATCCGGCAATTTATTGCCGAAAACCGGGTTTGATGATATAATTTGTATGATATCAATAGATTAGACCGAATGGAAACATGCAAGGAGTGAAAAAATAATAAGAAAAAAGCAGGGATATGACGTATGAAGAAGAAAAACAGGCCGAGTCAGTTAGTTGATAACTCTCATGATAACAAAGAGTTGCGATAAAAATGGACTTTCAGACCTATATCCAACATAACAAGGATTGAAACCCCGCATTTTATTCTTGTTCCTTCACTTAACCCACTTTCAGACCTATATCCAACATAACAAGGATTGAAACATGTAAAGGTATACAGGATATAGAAATGACGAGCCTCCTTTCAGACCTATATCCAACATAACAAGGATTGAAACCAAGATACGATAGAATTTGAAAAGCAATTAGCCGAACTTTCAGACCTATATCCAACATAACAAGGATTGAAACATTTCTACTGTACAATTATTTACAAAAAAATTAATATAACTTTCAGACCTATATCCAACATAACAAGGATTGAAACAAGTAGCTACCGGCGCTGTTCCCCATGCTTTCGTTACCGCTTTCAGACCTATATCCAACATAACAAGGATTGAAACTTGACAGACAGCGGCGGGAAGATGGTTGAATACCTATCCTTTCAGACCTATATCCAACATAACAAGGATTGAAACACTCAGGAAAAGGCGAACATACTGAAAACCCTCAAAGACTTTCAGACCTATATCCAACATAACAAGGATTGAAACAAAATATCCTTATTCTTTACGGACTTAAATTCTTTTTCGCTTTCAGACCTATATCCAACATAACAAGGATTGAAACCCGATTACCTCATCTCCACGCACATCATTTAATGTTTCCTTTCAGACCTATATCCAACATAACAAGGATTGAAACTGATGTTCTTTCGGATATAGTCCCATCCGTAATCCTGTCTTTCAGACCTATATCCAACATAACAAGGATTGAAACACAATAACGGAATGGTCATACATACCCGCGAAACTTTCAGACCTATATCCAACATAACAAGGATTGAAACAGAACATCCGCGAGATGGGCGGGGTACGTTCGCAATCTTTCAGACCTATATCCAACATAACAAGGATTGAAACTAGCGTCAAAGGAAGTATCAGACCGGGACGGAGATACTTTCAGACCTATATCCAACATAACAAGGATTGAAACATCGATTTCGTTGCGTTCAACGCTTCCAGATAATTACTTTCAGACCTATATCCAACATAACAAGGATTGAAACTCTGAAATATCCGATAGACGTTTTGACAGTAAACCCAGCTTTCAGACCTATATCCAACATAACAAGGATTGAAACGCCTCTACGTCCGCATTGTGCGCGAGAAGCATCTCCGCCTTTCAGACCTATATCCAACATAACAAGGATTGAAACTCTGAAAACCGATAGCGCATTGATGGGGTATATTGACTTTCAGACCTATATCCAACATAACAAGGATTGAAACATGTAAAGGTATACAGGATATAGAAATGACGAGCCTCCTTTCAGACCTATATCCAACATAACAAGGATTGAAACCTGTAAAATCATTACATTTATCGATTCAGATTCAAAACTTTCAGACCTATATCCAACATAACAAGGATTGAAACTCATAAATGCCCACATCGCGCCCAATATCCCAAGTCCACTTTCAGACCTATATCCAACATAACAAGGATTGAAACGAGTTATCGCATGGTCAATACCGAATAACAGCTACGACTTTCAGACCTATATCCAACATAACAAGGATTGAAACATCGAGAACGGGACATCCGCGACCGCTTATGACGGCTTTCAGACCTATATCCAACATAACAAGGATTGAAACATGTCCACGGACGCGAAAAGCGCGAACGCACTCTATACTTTCAGACCTATATCCAACATAACAAGGATTGAAACGGTGATGTAGTCAATATCGGTTACGTGTTTCGGGTTGCTTTCAGACCTATATCCAACATAACAAGGATTGAAACGTCGTTCGTGCTGAAGGTAAACACTTCAATGTTTATCTCTTTCAGACCTATATCCAACATAACAAGGATTGAAACATGAGAGCGAATAAGACATATCTTTCTATTCAGTTATCCTTTCAGACCTATATCCAACATAACAAGGATTGAAACTCTAAGCCGTTCATATAGACCTCCCAAAATATAGCCCTTTCAGACCTATATCCAACATAACAAGGATTGAAACAAAAGGAAATAGAGTGAAACAAATTGAAAGTCCTTGGCTTTCAGACCTATATCCAACATAACAAGGATTGAAACTTATATTTACTTGCGTAATTTATTTCCGATTTTTTCTTTCAGACCTATATCCAACATAACAAGGATTGAAACTTATTCATACCTAAATTGTAGTATAAGTCTTCAAGTTTCTTTCAGACCTATATCCAACATAACAAGGATTGAAACTTGAAATGATTGATGCGGCGTTGACGAATGTCTGCTCCTTTCAGACCTATATCCAACATAACAAGGATTGAAACTTAATTGCGTATCCCTCGCGATACCCGCCCCCGCCTGTCTTTCAGACCTATATCCAACATAACAAGGATTGAAACACCTTATTAAAACGAGTAATTATAAATCGCGTCTCGGACTTTCAGACCTATATCCAACATAACAAGGATTGAAACCGGAATTACTTTCACTAATTGTGAATTGGAATTGCACTTTCAGACCTATATCCAACATAACAAGGATTGAAACATCGCCTTGCGTGTTTGTATCTCCGCGATACCGGGGCTTTCAGACCTATATCCAACATAACAAGGATTGAAACAACGAAATAGACCAGAACAAGTTCGGATGATGAAACTTTCAGACCTATATCCAACATAACAAGGATTGAAACTGTTCGGCATTCGATGATGTAGTTTAGCATCCGCGACTTTCAGACCTATATCCAACATAACAAGGATTGAAACCAATATTATGTCCGGTGGATATTCAACGGGTGGAAACTTTCAGACCTATATCCAACATAACAAGGATTGAAACAGAAATCCACGGACGGCGTGGATACTCTATCCGCGTCTTTCAGACCTATATCCAACATAACAAGGATTGAAACATCGATATAATGATTGAGAAGCTACACATATTCACGCTTTCAGACCTATATCCAACATAACAAGGATTGAAACGAAAAAGAACATGGACAATACCGCATTACAGCGACGCTTTCAGACCTATATCCAACATAACAAGGATTGAAACCGATTTACAGAAACAACAATCTTTAGGAGTGAGAATACTTTCAGACCTATATCCAACATAACAAGGATTGAAACCGCTAAGTATTCGATACGGGATTTGAAGGACTTGCCCTTTCAGACCTATATCCAACATAACAAGGATTGAAACCGCGAACTCCACCAGAATTTTCAAGCCATTTTTTGTGGCTTTCAGACCTATATCCAACATAACAAGGATTGAAACCTCGATTTACAGCTACGGCTTGCCGAATTGACATTACTTTCAGACCTATATCCAACATAACAAGGATTGAAACACGGTTTCGCGGACTGGGATGAGATATTCATGGTCGGCTTTCAGACCTATATCCAACATAACAAGGATTGAAACTTTTCTGCGATATGAACCTATCCTGATTGCTAATGACTTTCAGACCTATATCCAACATAACAAGGATTGAAACACGAATATGAAAAATCTACTGGCTCTCATCCTTTCACTTTCAGACCTATATCCAACATAACAAGGATTGAAACATTGTATGGATTGGACGCGCGATAACTCAATCCCGGACTTTCAGACCTATATCCAACATAACAAGGATTGAAACTCTGGTCTTCGGTGTATCCCTTTTCAAGTTCGATCAACTTTCAGACCTATATCCAACATAACAAGGATTGAAACTAGATTGCGCGGTGGAAAACCACGTCAAGAAAGTAGCTTTCAGACCTATATCCAACATAACAAGGATTGAAACAATTATTCCTAATATACAATTCAGTCAAATCGTTTGTCTTTCAGACCTATATCCAACATAACAAGGATTGAAACACCGCCGGTCGATACGCGAATTGCTTTGAACGGATTGACTTTCAGACCTATATCCAACATAACAAGGATTGAAACATAATTTCGTCCGCGCTTGCACCGTCCTTTTTCATTTTCTTTCAGACCTATATCCAACATAACAAGGATTGAAACGTTTTTAGCCGTGTTTTTATCCGCGCCTTCAATAATCGCTTTCAGACCTATATCCAACATAACAAGGATTGAAACTACGCATCCGTACCCTGCAAGGCTGTAGTTGCATTCACTTTCAGACCTATATCCAACATAACAAGGATTGAAACTCGCCCTCTACTATCCAGTTACTCATGTTTCACTCCTCTTTCAGACCTATATCCAACATAACAAGGATTGAAACTAGCTTCAATCCCTTTCTCATTCAGTTCGATGTTAAACTTTCAGACCTATATCCAACATAACAAGGATTGAAACTTTTGTGCTTCATTTGTTTTCCTCTTTATCTATGCCTTTCAGACCTATATCCAACATAACAAGGATTGAAACCCGTCAACCTCTATCTCGATACCGAGTGCACTATCCTTTCAGACCTATATCCAACATAACAAGGATTGAAACAGTATAGCGTCAACCGCTTGCGTTCCTATGCCTTTTCTTTCAGACCTATATCCAACATAACAAGGATTGAAACTCGTTACGCACCGGCTCGATGATGATACAGGATATTCCGCTTTCAGACCTATATCCAACATAACAAGGATTGAAACTCCTTATAAACTAACATACTTTACTCCTTATAAACTGCTTTCAGACCTATATCCAACATAACAAGGATTGAAACGTTTTGGAGTGTTACCCATGCAAGATATTCATGGGGGCTTTCAGACCTATATCCAACATAACAAGGATTGAAACGCTTCTTCGTATATATCATGAAGTTTCCTACCTTTCTTTCAGACCTATATCCAACATAACAAGGATTGAAACGTAGTCAAGAAGTCAAGCAAGATGAGGCAAAAGAAGCTTTCAGACCTATATCCAACATAACAAGGATTGAAACCTGTTCGGGCGTAACGAGATGATGCTCGTGCTGGGACTTTCAGACCTATATCCAACATAACAAGGATTGAAACATTTCTGAAATAACTCGAAGCATTTCCGGCCAGAGGCTTTCAGACCTATATCCAACATAACAAGGATTGAAACGTCCATCTCATATATTTCTCCTCTTTCTCTTTTTTCACTTTCAGACCTATATCCAACATAACAAGGATTGAAACGGTTGAGTGTTGATTTTTCAATTCTCAAAATATCTCCCTTTCAGACCTATATCCAACATAACAAGGATTGAAACGTTTCTTACCGGAATTTTCAATCAGCGCGTCCGCAATCTTTCAGACCTATATCCAACATAACAAGGATTGAAACCGAGAGGAAAGATTGTCACTCCTCAAGAACCTTGACCTTACTTTCAGACCTATATCCAACATAACAAGGATTGAAACACCTCCGTCCCGGAAAATTGACGATGAAGGCGTAAACCTTTCAGACCTATATCCAACATAACAAGGATTGAAACTTAAATAACCCGACTTCTTCCCGTGCCCGCCGAGTAACTTTCAGACCTATATCCAACATAACAAGGATTGAAACTTGACCGCCTCGGTGAGTTTCGCGTAATCGCTCTGGCTTTCAGACCTATATCCAACATAACAAGGATTGAAACGGAAGTCCGTGGAGGGTATAGAAAAAACTGTGTAAATGGTCAATTTGTAGTATAATAAAATGGAGGAAAACAAATGACCATCAAAGCAGAAGTTTTAGACGAGATTCT
>Ga0209416_1001340_pt1 | contig 17468 bp, 19 predicted proteins | sample RifGroF1_FD_184001 | JGI IMG/M metagenome (GOLD analysis project Ga0209416, IMG submission 184001) | Groundwater microbial communities from Rifle, Colorado, USA - Groundwater F1 (SPAdes) (version 2) | ecosystem: Environmental > Aquatic > Deep subsurface > Groundwater | place: Rifle, Colorado...
GAAACGTGGAAGGCGTGGCTGTTGCAGAAGGCGCGGGTGGCCTTTTACTACAAAGTCCCCGAATATGAAAAGTTTGTCAAAGACAACAACTTAGGAGAAGACAATGCCTGACCTATCTGCAACCCGAAGAATAGAAAGCGTCACAACTATTAATCAAACCTTTTTTGTACTTGATGGAATGAACGATAATAGTTATTTTGACGAAATAACCACTACGGAAAAGCAGGGCAATGGCGAATTCGTAATGGTTATTTGGTATCGGTGCTGGAGGAACAATCACATCGTTCGCGAAATCAACAGTTTGTATGTGGTTGATGTTTGTTATTTTGAAATCCAAGACGAGCCGCTTCCATTTTGAAATCATTCCAGCAATCCCTGCTCGATCTCGATGGCGCAGACATTCGTCGTTATCATAAAGACGACTTGCTTGACGACCAAATCCTGCAAATCTTCGATGGCCGCTGTATTCGGTGCGGGAGGCGGACGGTTGTCGTCCACGAGATCGTCCCGAAGTCGCACGGCGACGAATACCTTGCCGCAGATAACCGCGTTACGCTGTGTAATTCCTGCCACGAGTGGGCGCACTCGAACACCACAACGTCAATCCCAATACTGACAGAACGTAGGCGGAAAGTCCTGCAAAACAAAGGAATTCAAGATGAATAAAAAATACACGATTTTCAACGAAGATGCCGTCAAGTGGGCGAACGAATACGAAGGCAAGAAGTTCCACGCCCTGCTTACGGATGCGCCATATCATTTGCAATCCATCGTCAAGCGGTTTGGCAAAGCGAAAGTCTCTGACGACACACAAACATCCGAAAAAGTTCGCAATCGCTCAGACGGCTATTCGCGCTTGATTGGCGGCGGATTTATGGGACAAAAGTGGGACGGCGGCGATGTTGCGTTTCGCCCCGAAACGTGGGAAGCGTTCAGCAAGGTTCTTTGCGATGGCGCATTTGGCATGGCCTTTTCTGCTTCCCGCAATTGGCACAGGATGGCGGTTGCGATTGAGGATGCTGGATTTATCATTCACCCGACCATGTTCTTTCTTTGGCGTCAGGGTCAAGGATTTCCGAAAGCGACTCGCGTAAAGGGACACGAAGAATTTGATGGGCATCGCTACGGAGCGCAGGCTTTGAAGCCAGCCGTTGAGCCGATCATTATTTTCCAAAAACCGTATAGCGGAAAGCCCGTCGAGAATATCGTTGCGACGGGTGCGGGGGCTTTGAATATTGACGGAGGAAGAATACCGACAAGCGACGAGTACACTATCAATCGTTTTGATGATGGGATGAAGCCATTCGGAAACGGGGCGGGACACAAGTTTTCATCCGTTCATGTTCCGCAGTCTAATCCGAAAAACAGACAGGGGGTTGTTGGTTCTGACTTGGGCATCTCTGGAGCGGATATTGATAAGTTTCAACAAGCGCAAAGAGATTCTATCGAGAATATGGTTTCGATGGGTCGCTGGCCTGCCAATCTTGTTCTTGACGAAGGAAGCGCAGAGGCGATGGATTTGCAGAGCGGACACCTGCAGTCTGGAAAAATGAAACCCAGCCACACAAGGCACACAGACCGCTCTCCAAACGGAATTTACGGTGTCTTTGACGGTAATGCGCCGTTGCCCGAAACTATAGGGGATAGCGGTGGCGCATCCCGCTATTTTTACACCGTGCAATCTCAGATTGACGAGGCCGATCCGTTCCTGTACTGCAAGAAGGTAAGTCCGAAAGAACGCAACGCCGGACTGGACGATATGCCAGAAATTATGAGCGGGATGAGCGGCGGCGCGCAAAGCCAAGGCGAGGGGTACGATAAAGGCCAAGACATTGGGCTAAACAGGGTTACTGCGAAAAAGAATCCGCATCCGACATTGAAACCAATTGGATTAGCGAAGCATCTTGCGACCCTGCTTCTTCCTCCTGCCAGTTACGCACCGCGAAGATTGTTCGTTCCTTTCTCTGGCGTTGCGAGTGAGATGTGCGGCGGCCTGTTGGCTGGATGGGACGAAGTTGTCGGAGTTGAGTTCGACACAGAAAACGGATATGTAGAAATTGCGGAAAAGCGGTTACAATACTACTGTGACTGAGCAAACCGGCGCCCCTGTTGCTGTAAAGTATCCAGATGCCTATATCGAGTCCTGTTTCTTTATCTGGTATGCCAACAGAGGCAAAACGAAATTTCGCATGACCGACGGATTTCCGCCGTCAGATGAGGGAAATACACCCAGTCTTACAACGGTAATAAAATGGCGAGACAATCTTGGGTGGGTGGAGCGCGCAGATGCGATGGACGGGGAACTTTCCCGCACGATGGAAAAAGACGCCATCAAGATGAAGGCCGAAGCAATCAAGAAACTTGCGAAGGTCGCAGAGACATTGGTGGACGAGGGAATAGAGTTCGTCAAGGCAAACAGGTTTGATACGTCATCTGCCGCCGTGCGCGCAATCTTGGGCGGCGCAGAGTTGATGGCAAGGTTCGTGGGGATGGGGGAACTGATGCTGAGTATCGGTAAGATGAGCGATAGTCAGGTCGAGAAAGAGTTTTATCACCTGCTTGGAAAAAATGAAAATGAAGATGGGATAGTAGATGCAGAAATCCAAGTAGATGACGATGCCCCTGATAAACCAGAAGACGATAACATCTAACGAAAAAAGACGACTTCTCGCGCTAGTTGCAGAAATGAAGGCAAGGGGAATTCCACTGCCACAGGGTATTGAACTACCCAAGACCCGCTCAGATTTATCGTGGGAACTCTCGGAGAGTGGGTATTTCAAGAAAGACGACGGGACTCTCTACAACCCAACGGAAACACATAAACTCTTTAATCGGGACACATCAAGATTTTGCTTGCTACGTGGCTCTAGGGGCAGTGGCAAAACTGCGGCTGGCGCACAGAAATCCCTGCTGAAAATCATGGAGGGGAAAGATGGCATGGTGGTCAATCCAGACCTTGAGAACTTCCGCCTGTCTACGTGGCCTGAACTTCGCAGGTGGATTCCGTGGAACATGGTTATCCCCAAACAGCGGTACAGGAAGTCGGACGGGTGGGATGTGTCGCGCCCGTTTACGATGGTGTTTATGAACGGGGCGAGAATGTACTGCAAAGGCTTGAAAGACCCAGAGAGTGGCCGAGGCCCCAACGTAAACTGGCTGTGGTATGACGAGGGCGCAAGAGACAGAACCGGGCTTGGGTGGAAGATTGCAAACTTCGGCGTTCGCATTGGGCTGGACACGCAGGCGTGGATCACCACTACCCCAAAAGGAATTTCGCACTGGCTGTATGAGTTCTTTGAGAAGCGCGAGATACCCCAGGAAGTTCTGGACATTATCGCGGACATCGAAACAAAAACAGGCATCAAACGGGAACTGATTTCCTCGTACCACGCCACCGTGCGCGAGAACAAGGAAAACCTTGATGAGATAACCTACGCCTCGTACATCATGTCTGCTCCGACTGGTTATCTTCGGGCGCAGGAAATCGAAGGAGAGTACGCCAACGAAGAAGGCTCTTTGGGCGACCGCCGTTGGTTTGACAACAAGGTTCTGGACGCTGTTCCCGATTGGGTTGTCAAGCAGGTGCGCTTCTGGGACTTGGCGGCCACCGAAAAGAAAATGGTCGGCAAGAAAAACAACCCAGACAACACGATTGGAAGTTTACTCGGCGTAAATACCGAGAGAAGCCAATACGTCATCGAAGATCAGGTTGGCGGAACGTGGGCGTGGAAAACCATCAAAGAAATGGTGGTTGAGGTTGCGCGCCGCGACGGACAAGAGGTGACGGTTTGCTTCGAGCAAGAACCTGCGTCGGGTGGCAAGAACCAGATTGCGGAACTGACAGAAGTAATCAAGTCTGCTCTGCCTGGTTGGAATGTTTCGTCCATTGAAGCGAAGAAGTTGGGCGACAGGGTTCTGGCCGCAAACACTTGGTTTGGCGAGGCCGCAAAGGGAATGTTCTGGATGGTGCGGGGATTGTGGAACGACAAGTTCCTTGCTGAACTTGATGTGTTTCCGAATGAAGGGACGCACGACGACCGAGTTACGTCTGTAACTGGTGGTCGTCACTGGATCGCTCCTATTCGCAAGTGGTCAAAGATGGGTTTTGCGGCGGTTGGGTCTGTGCCAGAAAACGAAAATCAGGGATAGCGCATTTGGTAGACATTAATGTAGAATTAGCGTAATGAATACAAATCGCGATTTCCGCAAGGGACAATTTTGATGGCAAAGAGACAGCCGAAGAAAAACATTATCATTGACAAGCGCGAAGGGCAACTTAGCGCGCACGGCGGAGAGGTCAATTACTTTTTTAGAAACATTCCGCTGTGGAATCCCCCGTCGTGGCAGACCGCAGAGGTGTGGCGTCAATTTGTAATCAAGCAACCCATCGCCGCGATTTGTCGGGATACCATTGCGAATTACCTGAACTCGTTGGACTGGTCAATCGTAGCGCGGGACAGTGACCAGCAGGACGAACTGCGCGCAAAAGTAAAACACTACACAAAACTATTTGAGCGGGGAAACGCTTATTACTACGATATAGACTTCGCGTCGCACATCGAATGGATTGTCAAAGACCTGTATGACCTGCCGTTTGGCGCGGCAAGCGAGATCGGAAGGATAGATGATGCTTCAAGCGGAAAAGTGGTTTGGATACGCCCGTTGGATGGCGGGACTCTTGCGCCGACCCTGAACTTTGATTTCCCCGTTGTGCAGGTTGCTCCGACAACCAATCTCGCGCCCGTTTACCTGCCACGAGATTTCGTCAGTCGCGTTTATCTTTCACCGAGAACAGAACTGCGTCGAGAAGGTTGGGGGTATGCTCCTCCAGAGCGCATCTGGCGCGCAATGGAAATGCTTTCCAGCGGCGACGATTACTACGCCCGATTGATGCTCAATACGCCAGAGGCGGGTATTCTGGATTTAGGCGACACAGAAAAAGACACCGCGCTGAGCTGGATAAAATCACTGCAAGACCTTTTGTTCGGCATCAACCCGCTAAAAATCCCCGTTTTATACGAACACACCACACAGGCAAAGTGGATTCCGTTTGGCAAGCCGCCAAGCGAAATTATGTACGACACCACTACGGCAAAATACGCGGCTATCCTGACTGCTGGATACGGGCTGACGCTTTCCGACATTGGATACCCAACATCTTCTGGCGGGGGCGGCGATACGCTCGCGGGAACAATTCGTATGCAGGGCGTTGGCAAGGGATCGGGCAAGGCGATTGCTAAAAAGAAAACCGAGTCTTACCTAAATCATATCCTGCCGGACTCGTTGAAATTTACATGGATTGACTACGACGACGAGCGCAACGTCAGCAAGGGGCGCGCGAGACTGGCATCAGCCCAATCTGCGGATGTGTGGATTCGCAACCGCGTGTTCAAGCCAAGCGAAATTCGACAACAGGCATTGGCGGACGGATTGATTTCAATTTCCATTCCAGAAACCATTGACCCGAACGACGAGGAATTTACCGTAGTCCAGCAAGCCGCCGTCGCAAACAAGACTGGCGGAAGCAGGACAAAGACGCTGGGCAATCCCGTTGCGCCATCTGCTGGTGGACAGGGAGAGGTTATTCCCCAGCAAATCATCCAGCGCAATATGGCAAACGCGGAAGTCGGCATTTCAAAAGCAGTTTTCAGCGCGGTTGAAGTCTTAAGCACACTTCTTTTCAGTGTCAATGAAAAGTTATCTCAAACCGAGATGGAAGTTTGGAACCAATACGTTGACGACTATCTGACTGGAAAATCCGACATCGACGAAGTTGCCCTCAAGGATGTGTTTGAGGATGTGCTTGGGCGCGTGTATGCGTCTGTCGGGGAACAGGGTTGGGTTGCCGATTTCTCCAATGCGATTTCCCGCAAGGCGTTGGCGGATGCGGTTTCCTACGAAAAATCCCACAAAGCCTTCCTTGCAGAACAGGACGCAGAGCAAAGGTACATCGAGGGCGAGTCGGACGGTATTGACGTTGAGGAAAGCGACGTTGCGCTTGACATCAACGAAACCGAACTGTCGCTTGCGGTTCACAAATCGTTTGCGGAGAACGTTGCCAGATACTCTGTGCTTCACCTAAAATCCAAGTTGGCGTCCACTTTCGGTGTTGACGCGACAGAGGCAATGGATAATAATATTCGTGTATCAAGAGAGACGAGCAAGGAAGTTCTGCAAAGTCTTTCTGAGATTACAAAAGCCGCTTATGAAAGCGGTATCAAATTCATACAGACGACAGGAGATCAAGATGCAGTCAGTTAAACTATTCATGCGCGCCGTTGGCGATGCCGCACCAGGTGTTGTTTCCGTTTCTGAACTCGAAGACGAACTTGAGTACAAGTATCTATCTCAGGGATACGAAGTCTTTGAGACACACTATTTGGGCGAGGTTCGCAACGATCAGGGCGATGCCCTCGGCTACAAGGTGCTGTTTGTTCTAATCGGCGGCGGAGAACCTCGTAAGCCCGCTGTTGTCGAGAAGCCGAAGTCGCTGAAAGATGTGAAGTGACAATTTCGTTCATCGTGTACGTTGCGGTAGGGAAACTCCTAATTTTCTTTGGACAGAAGTTCCCCTACTTCGTCAACTCAAAATTCGAGTTCGTCCGCAAGTTGTTCGAGTGTGATCTATGTCTGGGTTTTTGGGCTTACTTCCTGCTTGCGGCGTTCTTGAAAATAAGACTTTTTGATGATGTATATGTGTATGTCCCGTTTCTCAGTGAAGTCATAACGGGTTGCACCACATCCTTCGCAATGCACCTGCTCTCGATTGGATGGCGCGAAAAGTTCTCTACGGTGATAATCTGATGGAAGAACAAAACGTTTTAGCATTTGCGTCCATGTACATCACAAAGGCGTCGTTGAGTCCCAACGGCGTGATGAAGTGGGCGGCCACCAACTCCGATACCGACCCCGACAGTTACAACGAGCGCATGTCGCTGGAGTTGTATCAGGATTTCGTCGACCACATCAAGAACGAGGACGAACTTCCCGTAGAGTTCAAGTCCGTTGTCTGCTCGGATTACTGGTGCGGCGGGATGCCCTACCTTTCCGTATCGCACTATCCTGACCTGAATGGAAAAGCCGTCCCTGGCGAACCGCTCGAACTGTTTGTGGACGGCCAAAAACTCAAAGCAAAAGGTGTTCTGTTTGACGATCCTCTAGGCCATTCTGTATGGCGCAGTCTGAAAGAAGATAAATACAAAAGTACAGACGAGAAAATAAGAATTTCGATTGGTTTCCTAGACCTTGCACATAGACATGGCGATGGGAAGGTGTGGGTTCGCGAGAACCTGTATTCCCTCTGTCCAGAATGTTTGCAGGGCGTCGGAAACAAGGTCTACACAAAAGGCTATCTTGTTCATCTTGCGCTTACGCGCGTACCCGTGAATAAGCGAACCGAAATGGTCTTAGAGGAAAAAGCAGACATGGCAAAGAAAACTCGCAAGGAAGATGCCGAAAGCATCGTTGGCAAAGAACTTGCCGAAGAATTGGAAACGAAGCAAAAGGCATCTGTGCAACGCTCGGATGCGCTGATCGAGATGGCGGAAACCGAACCGACTGTCGAGCCAGAAGTTCCTGTCGAAGAAGAAACTTCCGCCTCCGAAGAAATCCCCGAAGAGGTAGTTGCTCGCGTTGAGGCGGCAGAGGTCGCCAAAAGCGATGACGCAATGGATGCCGTGATGAGCGAACCCGCCGCGATGGTGGACAACCTGCCCTACGGCGGCGCAACTTCCATGAAGGATGCTGAAAAGTTCGTTGCGATGCAGAACGAGACTATCTTCGTGATGGACGCGTGGAGCGTGCTGACAAATATCGCGTGGAATATCTTCGAGCGCAAAGACATCCCAGACAAGAAAGCCGCGCTGAATGGGGCGGTGGACGAATTCCGCAATATGCTGGCCGCAAAGTCAATGGTGGCGTTCGCGCAACTTTCAACAACTGTTGAAAACGACCACGAACTGAAACCTACACTTGACGCGTTGCTTGCAAACATTGATAATACATTGACGATGGAATCGGATGTGAACGGCAAACTCGCCACCATCAATCCGTCCCTGCAAGAACTTGGCAGTAAGATTTTAGAGTACGTCACGGCCAAGTCCCAAGTTGAAGAAAAACCTGTTCCCGCACAAGATAAAAATAAAGAAACTTTACTAGCAGAATTAAAAAGCATTGTCCAGCCACTCTCGGATGCAATCGCGAACCTGCAAGACGATGTCGGAATTTTGAAGTCGCAAACCAACGCCAAAAACATTGAAGCGAAATCAAGAATCCCGCAACCCCGAACCTTCACTTCTTCGATTTACAAAAGCCAGGAAGTGGAGCAACCAAAACCAGGCTCGTTGCGCGCAATCGTGAACAAATCGGTTGGACTGTGATAACTCGGTAAAGTCATCTTTGGATGGCGTCGGGCAATTCCCCGGAGAATTACCATGACTGCTATTAACCCGCTGGAAGGCGAACAGGTTCTTAATCCTGCGACCAACCAAGCGTTTGTGGCGAAGGCCACCGATCCCGTTGTGACAAACGTTGCCACCCCCGGCGACTTTGCCGCGCAGTTTCCTACGCCTCTCGACCCGACCGAAATTCTGACTCTCTGCGAAGAGGTCACTCTGTTGCAGGCTATTCCCGAAAAGCGAACTGGCCTGAAAACCGAACTGTGGCGCGAAATGTCTGCGCTGGCGTTCACCTCCGGTTCTGCGTACATTGCCTTTACTGACGGCGAATGCCCGACCGAATATTCGCACAGTGGCGATAACCAATCCGTCGACTTGAAGAACCTCGGCGCGAAGAAATCCCTGACCATCTCCGACATCATGCACTCTGCGGCTGTTGTTCAAGGTGGGGCTGGCATTGAAGCCCTGCTTGGCGGCTATGCGGCTGGGCAAGGGATGCCCGGCGCGAAAGACGTTGCGACCTTTGGCCGCGAAGCCATCCGCGACCTGAAAGAGAAGGAAATCCGCCTCGGCATGTCGCTGGTTTTAAACGGCGAAGATCGCCTGCTCGCGGTTGGCGACGCGACTACCCGCCCGTTGGAATTCGACGGCATTGAGTATTGGGTTACTGCGGCCAACGGCGCGCACACCAACGATGTTACCGGCCAGTTGGCTTCCGGCACGTTCTCCGCTCAAGCGTTTGACCGCTTTGTGAGCGAGTCGTGTGCCAAGCCCACCCACCTGTTCGGCCACCCCGCCGCCATTCAGGAAGTCATGTCCGCATACTTCCAGTTGGGCTTCGCTGGTTCGCAGGTTGTGAACTCGGCTGACGGCAATCGCATCATCCCCGGCTTCAACTTCGGTGGGTTCGTGAACACCGGCATTGGCCGCCTGCAAGTGGTCGCTGACAGCAACTTCACCCGCACCGCTGGTGCATCGAACACATTCAACTCGAACATCTACGCCCTGCGGATGACCCACAACGGCGAACCGCTGGTCTACCGCTCGACGCAGATTCCGTTGAGTCTGATTGATCTGGCTCCTGGGTGTACCGCGATCTCCTTCGAGATTTGGAAGAAAACCGCGCTGGTTGTGAAAGCCCTCTGCGCGCAAAACTTCTACCAGTTCGGTTCTTGGTCGGGACGCGTAGTTACCTCCTGCACGGCCATCGGGTAGCATTGCTAGTTAGGGGAATTGAATATAACAGGACTATCAGAAACGGTAGTCCTGTTTCTTTTTACACTGCGTAAACTCTCACCTGAAATTTCGGAATACAATCTGAGATGAGCGCGGTCTGTTGTTTAATGGTATACTGTGACGGGGCGGCGGAGGGTTAGTCCTCCGAGCGAAAAGAGAAACAAAAGGTTACGAGACCGGAAGCAGAACCGGGTCGCCGTCCAAAGCCGGTAAAAACAAATGCACACGGATGTTCCGATGCCCCATCCTGTCCCAGTAGCGTTCCGCCCCAAATAAGTCCCGCGAAAGTGGGACTTATTTTTTGCGCGTTGGTGGGGTAGAATATTTGCATGACAATCATCACCGGAACATCGGATTTTCAAACCCTATTTCAAGGACTGCTCTCTGAAATTGCGGTTGTCAACGGACAGCCGTATGGTGTTCCGATTGTCAAACTTACCAACGATTCCCCGACTGGTGGCGGGATTGCAGGAATAGTTGCGGTCAGCAATTTTCCCGCCACGCAAAACGTAAATCTTGTTTCTGGCACTATTTCGGTTTCTGCTACTCCGATGCAGGGGGTAAGCGGAAGCGTTTCGGTTGACAATTTCCCGCAAATACAAGGCGTAAGTGGTAGCGTTGGCGTATCTAATTTCCCATCAGACTATAGGATTTCTGGTTCTGTTTTTGTAGACAATTTCCCGTCACTGCAAGCCGTAAGCGGAACTGTATTTATTGGAAACCACCCATCGCTACAGGGCGTCAGTGGTTCGGTTTCTATAAACAATTTCCCAAATTTGCAGATTGTGAGCGGTTCGGTTCTTTCGCTGGATTTCCCAACATACGCAGAATGGGACTATTTTGGAAACGCAATCTATTCTGGAACAAATTTATATCACGGTGTCTTTAGGCGCGGGGGCGCGAGTGGGACAATTCTCGCCACAATCGACTGCACATACGATGCGTCCGACAACTTGCTAACGGTGACGCGCACATGAAGCCAGTTCTTAATCCAATCACCGGAAAGTTCGACATGATTGGCGGAGGGGGGGATATGCTCGCCGCAACTTATGACCCCCAGGCCATCGCGGGGGACGCGTTTGACACAGACAATCACACCGACGGATTGACCAATGGCGTGTACACTCTGGCCGAACGCTCGAAACTGGCGGCTCTCAAGGCTCTCAATGAAGGCATTATTTGGGGGGGCGCAATTTCACCTCCAACCCTTACGGGGGATGTGAACAACTACGCCCCTACGGGTTTTGCGACCGCCACAATACTACGCTTGACTTGTGACCCAACAGACCGCTCTATTACAGGCATTGCCGGGGGAGTGGCGGGCAAGATAATTGTAATTACGAATGTCGGGTCATCTCTTATTACTCTCGTTAACCAAAGTCCCTCCTCGGACGCGGAAAACAGAATCGCCGTCAATGGCAATGTGGTGCTTGCGGCAGGGCAGGGCATTGCGTTGTTTTACGAGGGTACGGAGTCACTGTGGAAACCAATTGTGTCTTATCCGAACAAAGGGATGGAGGATCCCGAGATGGATGGGACGGCAGGCCCGGGAGACGCCGTTACGTTTGCGGCAATCAACCATGTACATCCCAGCGACACATCGCACGTTGCAAAGAGCGCCATGAGTGGGCGTCATTGGCTAAATTTTACAACATATGGTACGGCAATTAATGGGATTACCGCAAACTCGAATGTATTTATCTGTTCCATCGACCGAACCACCACATTCGTCACCTGGTCCCAGGGATGGCGGGTTGATACCACAAACGACGCGAGTAACTACTGGACAGTGACATTAAAAACCATCGGCGGCGTAACGATCAATTCATTTACTACCGCCGCGGGTTCGCCGGGCGTCTGGACACTTACAACAGACGCAACTTGGGATGTTGCCAATGTCAATACGACCACAAAAATTATTTACATTGTGGTCACAAAAACAGGATCGCCGGGCGCACTATCTATTGCCTCCCCCACCATTGAGGTAAGTGTGTAAAATAGAGATACGCTGGATGGATCGATCAAAATAATAAGAGGCATCAACATGACGGTATTTAGCAATGCGGAAATCAAAGAACTGGTACGCGCCATCGTCACGGAAATTCTGTCCGACGGCGCGGTTTTGCCGTTGTGCAGGATCGAGACGACGCGCCTGGACGCCATCGAAAAATCGCTTATGGCCGCGTATAAAATCTTGACGGGCGGCGACAACCCGGAGCAGGGACTCGTGGCAAAAACCATTCGACAGGACGGCGCGCTGGCTCTTAATCGTATCGCCATCGAAAACATACAGAAGGCGAGCGATTTGGAAGCGAGTCGTGCCTGGGGTATCTGGGCGGCGGTGTTGGTCATGGTCATATCGTCCGTTCTTAATTTGGTTTTTGGAAAATAAGAAGTTGTGCCATTACTGGCATGATTGGAATAACTCAATGACAAAACTAAAAATCGCATCCGTTTTACTCGCCTCCGCGCTGGCTATATTGGCTGTCGCAAGCATTGACGTATATCCCGGACAATCTATTCAGGCCGCCGTTAATTCCGCGAGCGCGGGGGATACGATCCGCGTGTTTGCGGGGAACTATGCCGAGCGGGTGACGGTCAACAAGGTTGTAACTTTGCTGGCTGTTGGAACGGCAGAAACAGACGGGTTCACGGTAACATCGGTAGGGGTGACAATAAAAGGATTTGTCATTGAGTCAATGGTAAACAATTCGGTTAACGGCGTCGGGATTTATGTCAGCGGATCGGACTGCAAAATCATAAACAACACCATCCGCAACACCGCGCGGGGCGGGATATTTCTGCTTTACACCACCGACAATTGCCTGGTGAAAAACAACAAAATTACCGCGAATGTTTCGCAATATGGTATTTCCGTACGCGGAACAAATCATGTTATAGAGGGCAATAAAATTGCAGACATACGTCAATACAGTCAATACTGGATTAATCCCCCGTCCTATGTAGACGCGGACGGGATTCGCTTTCACGGCTCTGGACACGTCATTCGCAATAACTACATCTACGGAATTCCATACGGGGGCGATAACGTGGACGCGCATATAGACTGTTTCCAGACATTCGATATTCCGCCGTATCAGCCGGGCGCGGTGAATGTTCTGTTTGAAAACAATCAGTGCTACAACGCGCACGCAATAGGTCTTAACAAGTGGACATCTGGCTGGATGTTGCAGGACGCACGGGATATTATTCTGCTCGGCAACGTCTCTAAAACGTATATCGGCGTTAATGCAAACGGCACAAGCGGGTTGATTGTAAAAAACAATACATTTGTCGGAAATTTGACTCTGCCCGTTTATCATCCTGCTGGAATTACGCTCAACAATGCTTCCGCCGTTATCGAAAATAATATTTTCCACGAAATGCTTGGTCACGCAATTTATCAGACAAATTCGACGGTAAGCGGGAAAAATAATATCATGTACCGAAGCGGCGGCACGTTGTGGACAACGGCTACCTATAATCACGTTAATGATTTGTGGGGAGTTGACCCTCTGCTAGGCGCGACCTATCATCCATTGGCAAATTCGCCCGCCTGCCTTGCCATTGGATACATTGGCGCGTACCCGTGTACCATTGCGCCAACCATCACGCCCAGTCTTACTCGTACCCCGACATTGACCCCGACGCCCACTCCGACTCCAACCCTTACTCCAACGCCTACGCCGGAATGTTTTGTCCTCAATACGCACGTCGGCAAAGTTATAGTTTGCGTCCCGTGAAAGGAATTAAAATGCTAAAAAGAAATGTTCTCACAGTTATTCTGGTAATTTTGGTAATCGCAGGAGCATCGGCGCAAGCGTCCATATTGGCGCAAACGTCTGTACCCTCCTTCCCCGGCGCGGAGGGATTCGGCGCAAACACGGTTGGCGGACGCGGCGGGAGGGTACACATCGTCACGAATACAAACGACTCTGGCGCAGGTTCGCTGAGGGAGTGCGTCGCGGCAAGCGGGGCGCGAACGTGCATCTTTGATATTGGCGGTCTCATTGCTCTATCAAACACCTTACAGGTTACTAACCCTTATCTTACGATTGCAGGACAAACCGCGCCGAGCGGGGGCGTTACAATCAAAGGCGAAATTAGCATCCAAACACATGATGTGATTATTCGGTACATCTCCGTTCGGCGCGGGCCGGGCGGGTCTAATCACGCGATTCAGGTTGCCAAAAACGGAACGGAACTCTACAACATCATCATTGACCATGTATCCCTGAGTTGGGGAACCGATTCGGTTATCGAAACCTGGTACAGGGCAAAAGACGTAACCTTTTCATGGTTGATCGTTTCCGAGGGTCTGAATTGCAGTACACATTCAAAAGGCTGTCACAGTAAGGGGCTGATGATTGGCGGCTACAAAGGAAGCGAGTCGGGTGGTAAAGGCTCTGAAAACATATCGGTACTGAATAATCTGATGGCGCATAATGCTGACCGCAACCCGCTTATGCAATTATGCGGCGTTGCACAAGTTATCGGAAATACAACCTACGATCCCATGTACACATTCAGCCATCAACAATTGAATTGTGTTTCTGGAATGAGTTACGTCAACTGGGTCAATAATTATCACAAGCGCGGCCCGTCATCCACCTCATCGAGTGACCTGAAAATTATCCCCGCCGATGAGGGGACGTGCGGAGCAGGCAAGGCGTATATCAGCGGCAACTATGGTAACAGTTCAGGCGGCGCGTGGTCGCAATCCATGAGCGGCTCGTGTGCTGGACGAACGGACATTATCGTAACCGTCCCCGCGCCCGCGCCAGTAGTAATTTCCGTTTCTGCTATTGATTCGTACAATAATGTTCTGGCAAGCGCGGGCAATAGTCGGGGCGTGGACTGTGGCGGAAATTGGTATGCGCGTCGCGATGTAATCGACGCAAGAATTGTCAACGAAGTTAAAACAGGTACGGGCAAAATCATAGATAACCCGTCACAGGTTGGCGGATGGATTATTCCCGCCATCGGTGCGACCTGCACCGACACAGACCGTGATGGAATCCCCGACGCGTGGGAGATTGCGCATGGACTCAATCCCAGTTTGCAAGACAGTAACCTGGTTGCCGCAAGTGGGTATACATGGTTGGAGGAATTCTTTAATGGGATGGAGGGCGCGCCCGCTCCAATCACACCTACCCCAACTCGTACACCAACTCCTACCTTTACGCCCACCGGAACGCCGACTTTGACGCCAACTCGAACGCCAACCTCTACCGCAATCCATACCTCGACATTTACGCCAACCCCAGAATGTTTCGTTCTTGACACGCACGTTGGAAGGATTGAGGTGTGCATCCCATGAAAGGCGCAGACTATAGCCATTGGCAATGGACGCTCCGCGATAATGTCACAGGAGGCCGGTTTTACGTCCCGATAGATTATAGTGTCGGGATTCGGAATGGCATTGAATTTATCTTTCAGAAACTCTGCGACGGCGCAAGCGACACTCCGTTCGCGCAACAAGCGACGAGAGACGCAAGAGCGGCGGGACAGCGCGCCGCCCCTTACTTATGGCTGTATCCAGTTGCGTATGTATCTGCCAGTAAACAAGCCGAGTTTTGGTACTCGCGCGTAAAAGACGAACGAACGATAGCCATTGACGCAGAGGTGACTTCGTGGAACGGGAGTAATGTTTATCCTAATCACCGCGATCTAAGATATGTCATTGAAGCCCTGCGTGGATTAGGATACAATGGGAATATTGTCGTTTATACATCATACAATTATTGGCTGGCGCACGGAAGCCAAGATACATATTTTGCACAGTTCCCACTATGGCAGGCCGATCCCGATAACACTCCCGACCCGATTCCTGTCCCATTCGAGAGAATAATCAAACAGTACTCGTGGAAAGGCAACCCCGCCAATCATGGCGTAAACAATGGCGCGGCGTGTGACGAAAATCTTTTCAACGGCGACGAAAACTTATTCGCTGAAATGTTCGGCGGGACTCAAATCCCGCCGATTGGAGAAAACAAAATGATAGTAACTGCAAATCTCAAAGTCAATATCAGGCGAGATCACTACGCAACTAGCGCGGACGATGGCGATTTTCTCGCAGGTCAATCCGCCGAAGTGCTGGAACTATGGCAAACTGGCACAACCAAAGGCGCGGACTATGAACAGTGGGCGCGCATTGCGGCGGGCTGGGTTGCGGTCTGGTACAAGGCGCTTGGCACTGACGGAAAACTGTGCGAACTGACCGGCGTATTGAATCCCCCTGTCGGCTTGCCCGTCATCAATGTCCGCCTCGAAGCGGCTGGCTATCCCCCGTTTGCTGGCGTATGGACACCCTTAGCATAACGGGCGCTTTGTCGTTCTTGCCCTCCCCGATCTATTACATTGGTCTCCATGACCGCGAGAGTGTGGACTATAATTACAAGTCGCGCGATCCCAACAACTCCATCCCCGAGGTCATTAAACTTGGCAACGGGGACGCGTGTTCGCTGGTCGAGCCTGTTGAATGGTTATGGTATTGGTCGTGGGCTTGGCGTCATCCATCGTTTGTGGAAAGCGGGGGAAGTCTCAATTACTGGCGCTCGAAGATGCGCGGTAACGGGGCTTTTACGAATAAATTCGGAAGCGATACAAAGCGCTCGTTCGTTCTTGGCACAAATATATTCAAAGAGGATGGGACGCTAAACGAACCCATGCGCTCCGAGGGCGTGGATTGCCCTGGCGGGAATCTGTTTCGCGGAACGGGCGATCCCGACAAAGACATCGGGGGCAGGATGAGTGCGGCGGTGTGGTGTCTGGATTATCACTGGCTAAAAACCCTAACCGTTACAGAGGCAAAGGTTTTGGCGACCACGCTCCCCCGCTGGTTATTGCACATTGCTCAAGATGTACATCCCGACGGATCGTTCTCAAGTTGGGACTATGGATTTACCGTTCCAATGATGGCGTCAGACCCAACAGAAAAAACCGCTATCGTGGACGGCTTTCATTGCAGGCAAAACTATATGAGGCTTTCGCGATTGTCGTTGTCGTAGCCCGCATCGCCGGGAACATTATTTCCTGGAAACGAAACGGTGGTACAATTACACAAAGGAGATTCTATGGACACTATTCTCGCAATTCTAGTACAGGTCGGTTCGCTGGTTGGCGTATCTGCCGCAATTGCCGCGCTGATTAATGTTGGTAAGCAATTTGGATGGGTCAAGGATGGGCAGGCGGGGTCGTATTCCGCCGCGCTGAACCTGATTGCCCTCGCCGCTCTGGTTGCCTTCAAACTCTACCGCCCCGATATTCTCTTAGAGGACGTAGACATTCAGATTGGCGCGTTCGCGCAAATTATGGGACTGTTGCTAACGCTGATGGCACAAATAAAAGTTTCGTCCGTAACCCACAATACGCTTTCGGTTGCAGAAATCCCCGTTGCGGGCAAGTCGTTCACGTACACGTATTAAGTCTCACCAAAATCTAATCTAATCTCGCCTCCAATCGGTTACAATGTGGGTAAATCTGATTGGAGGTTCAAATGCGTCCAAAACCGAAAGTACGAAAACAGCAGGGCAAGGCACTGGGGCTATGCCCCTTTTCCAACAAGACGATGTACCTGACCAAAGAAGATGCGCTGAAAGGACTGACGCTTATTTGGGGTTCTGATCCAAGCGTCAAACTTGAAGATATGCACGTTTATCGCGATTGTCGGTGTGGGACTTGGCACGTCGGACACATCGGTTCTTATCAAAAATACATGGAGCAAAGAAATGAAAGAAACCCAATGCCCAATTTGCGCGGGCAAACTGTACCGAGTTGAGGACGCCGAGTTCGTGTGCGCGAAACACGAACGCTACCTGCTCACTACCTGCTCTA
>Ga0209416_1001346_pt1 | contig 17436 bp, 24 predicted proteins | sample RifGroF1_FD_184001 | JGI IMG/M metagenome (GOLD analysis project Ga0209416, IMG submission 184001) | Groundwater microbial communities from Rifle, Colorado, USA - Groundwater F1 (SPAdes) (version 2) | ecosystem: Environmental > Aquatic > Deep subsurface > Groundwater | place: Rifle, Colorado...
AGAAGGTACAATAGCAAGCCGAAACACAGAATTTGTACCTGGAACGGGTACAGAAATTGAATCAACTACTGGAAGTTCTAATTATTCTGCTCTATCTAGTTTGAATGCCACATTAGCTTCGTATGCAACATCAACAAGTGGTAAAGGTGCAGGGTTTATTATTTCTTACAATGCTATAAGTCAGTTCGAATCAAAATATGGAACTATAAGTGCCATCGACAAAGTTGCATATTTAAAATCTACACTAGGAACTATTGTTGGAAATGTATGGACATATGGTTCATTAGCAAGTGGAGGAAATAGTGCTACATTTGCAGTATGGAATAGTGTTGCTTCAACATTTACTACTGTTGGTTCAGTAAATACAACTAGTGCTGTAACAAAAATTAGTGGAGGTAGTGCAAGTGTTTCTATTGCAAATATGGTAGATTCGAATGGGTTCGTTCATTTCTTAGTACATTCTGCTGATAGCGATGGAACTGCAAGTACAATTTTTGTTGATTATTGTAGTTTGGATTTAAGTTTAGCTTCAGGGATGTATTTGAGTGGATATGATATTTTAATCCCTAAAAGTTTGAGAAGAGATTCTGGAAGAACAAATGTATTGCTTGTTCAGAAGGAAACCAAAACTGTAATAACTATGTTTAATTGGGATATTGAAAGTAATTTGGTTACTTATTCTGAATACCTCCCTCCTGCTGATATATTGAGTGCGACAACTGATGTGACAATTTTAGCGGAGGCGGACGATGTTTTCTTAACAGATATTGGATCTTCAAGTGGAGCAAAAATAGGTTCTATTCATCCTTGGGGAAATATTGCTTACAAAGTCAACAATGATAATGACAACTTATATGGCGAACTTGCTTATACACTTGTAAAGATATCTCCAGAGTCACGTAATCTTAACGTAGGTAGCAAGATTCAAGTTTCCTCACTAGGGTTCTCAAATAACTATTGGAAACAATATGCTCTTACAACAATTAGTAAGCCAATGGTTGCTGTTTTTAGATATTTGGTTTTACATAATGGAGAGATAAAACTTTTTATCTTTAGTAAATATTCAGTTAGTAATGGGTTTGTAACAGATAATACGGGTATTGGAATGCTAGTCAGTTTGCAAGGGAAACCGTTATTACGGACTGAATCAGAAGGTGTTGTCAGAAGTGGCATCAATATTCCAACTAATGTATTTAAATCGTCTGAGTTAGAAGCACTTGGTTATGTAGACCATGCTACTAAGAAATTAATTACTACTAATAATAGTATATAGACAAAATAATATTTTGGTTGGTGAAATAAGGTTGCAAACTTATTTCTGCTGTAATTAGAGACATATGCCTAATACATATGTCTCTTTCCATTTATATCTCTAATATTAGGAAGGAGAATAATTTATGACTAAAAAGAAAACTCATGAAGGATATATAAAAGAAGTTTATGATTTTTGTGGTGACGAATATTGTGTACTTGGGAGATATACTGGAAATACTAATAAAATATTAATTCGTCATAATATTTGTAATCACGAATGGAGTCCTACTCCAAATAACTTTCCTAAAAGAACAAGATGTCCAGAATGTTTTGGAAGTGAAAAGAAAACAACAGAACAATTTAAACAAGAGGTCTATAATTTAGTTGGAAATGAATATGAAATATTAGGAGAATACATAAATAATCATACCAATATACAAATAAGACATGTTTTGTGCAAAAAAGAATATGATGTAAAGCCAAATAAATTTTTAAACGGACGAAGATGTCCTGATTGTATGAAAATATCTTCAACTAAGAAACGGACAAAAACCCAAGAACAATATAAAAAAGAAGTCTTTGAAAAAGTTGGTGATGAATATTCTGTATTAGGTGAATATACGAATGCAGATACACATATTCAAATGAGACACAATTGTTCTGATTGTAATAATCATGAATACCCAGTTACCCCTGCGAAATTTCTAAATGGAACAAGATGTCCTGAGTGTTTTGGAACAACCTTAAAAACAACAAAAGAATTTAAACAAGAAGTGTATAATTTAGTTCAAGATGAGTATACTGTTTTAGGAGAATATATAAATTCTAAAACATATGTAAAAATGCGTCATAATAAGTGTAATCACGAATACAATGTTAAACCTTCAAATTTTACATGTAATGGAAATAGATGCCCTGAATGTAATGAATCAAAAGGAGAGAGAGAAGTTGATAGAATACTAACTAATAAAAATGTTGTTCACGACTCACAATATAGTTTTCCAGATTTATTGGGGCTTAAAGGTGGATTATTAGCATTTGATGTTCCAGTTTTTCATGACGTGGAAAAGAAACAATTGTGGTTTTTAATAGAATATGATGGTGAATTTCATTATGAACCTATAATGGGCAAAAAGAAATTTAAAACACAAAAAATCCACGACAAACGCAAAGACGAATATTGTGAAACTCACAACATCCCTCTCCTCAGAATTCCATATTGGAAATTTGACAACATAGAATCAATAATAAATAATTTTATTCAAGAACTATCTAACTCTCAACAAGATAGTTCTATTTTAATTGCCAAATAACCCACGTAAAACATAAATATAAAATAATTAATTAAATAGATGGTAAATAGAATTACTGAAGAGAGGTTGAAGTATACCTCTCTTCTTCTAATTTACTACACAAAGGAGGAAATAAATAAGAATGGAAAATATAGTTTTCAACCGTGAAACACTAAAATGTTGTGGTTTTGATCGTTCTCCTCTTCAATATGAATTTGAAGTAAAAACACCTTATCCTATCAATCTTAAAAAAACAATATCAGAACTAACAAATGAAAAAATCCAAAAAGTCAATGAAAACGATGAATATTTATACAAAGATAATATTCAAATCGCCATAGATGAATTTGGTAATGAAATTGAGACATATGATGAGACAATTGAATCAGAAAAAGTAATAGAATGGGACGAACAAACTGTAACTTATCGTATAGCATCAGATGAATATATTACAGAATTACAAGATGTGATTCAAGAGGATGGTTCAATAATCCAAGAAGAGATTCAAATTCCTATATATCAAGAAATAACAAATGCAGTTCAGGTTCCTAAGATTATTGAAAAATTAGAACCTGTGATGATTGATCAAATGGTTGGTAAAAATTATACATTAGAGAATGGATATATGAACTTTGATTATTTTGAGGTTTTAGAAGCTAAGAAATTAAGTATAAATAATAATAATTTAACAAGCATCGTATATATGGATGAAGATTTTTTGGGCAACGATTTAATTCTATCTAATTGTAGCATTGGTGATGGATTCATTTCAATTATGCCTAACGGAAGTGTCGCTACTCCAATAATCCAACTTCCTAAATTTACAACTATCATAGAATTATATACAGAATCACATGATGGTTTAGTTTTTAAAGTTAATGATACTTTAGTCGAAAATAATAGAGTCAAACTTCCAACCCAAACAGACAAAATAACAATCAGTGTATCAAATCCTACTAATAAAAACTTAGAACTCTATTGTTTAGGAGGGTTGTGCTGATGAGTGAAAATAATACTGATTTATGGTCAATAGTAGAGAATGATTTAATTAAAAGATCAGGCGCATTAAGTAAAAATATAAGTTTTTTAGAGTATTATACAGATATCATTTCATTAATTCTAAAAGATGTTGTAGCAATTCTTCCCCCAGAATCTATTACACCTCAATTACAAGCTAAATTAAATATATTGAGTACGATTTTAGAACAGTCTAGTATTGACTTGAATTTAATAGAGTCTCCTTATGAATATTGGAAAGTCGGAGGAATTATTGAATTGAAGAAGTTGAACAATGACTTGAGACAATTATATTTAGCAAAAATGAATGGGTTATAATTATGGACATTAATGATATAAAAAAAGGAGATATATTAGCATATAAAGGTAAAAATCCAATATCAAAAATAGTTAAGAAATTAACAAATTCTAATTATTCTCATTTATGTCTTTATATTGGTAATTCAGTGTTTGTAGAAGCAGATTGGAATGGTATTCAATATTGTAATATAGACAAATATAAAAATTATTTAGATATCTATACCTGTGATTTAACAGATATTCAACGTCAACAAATCTGTGATTATGCTATATTAAAAGTTGGAGATAAGTACGATTATGGTTTATTAATTTTTATGTTTTTGAAAAGAATATTAAAGTTCAGGTTTAGAATCAGAGATAGAAATAGTGATGTTTGCAGTGAGTTGGTTAATGATTCATATTCTGAAGCAAATGGAATGAGATTAGTAAAGAAAAGATATCCTTCGCCACAAGAGGTAATTAGTTCAGAGAAACTACATTTAAGTGGAAGTTACTAAAAATAATTAAATGAGGTGATTTAATTTTGTATATGCTAACTTTAGACCCAGGTCATCAGTCAGCACCAAATTCTGATACAGGTTGTCAAGGATTTGGTTTAAGAGAAGAGGATATAGTATTAGATATTTGTAAACGTGCAAAAACATTAATTGAATTAAATGGAATAAAAGTTATTATGACTCGTGATGGAGCAAAAGTAAATGGAGATGGGTCTTCTCTTAATGCTTCATTAAATACAAGATGCCAAATTGCTAATTCAAATAAAACAGACCTATTCCTTTCTGTCCACTGTGACGCCTTTAATTCACAAGCATTTGGCACAACATGTCATGTATTTGGATTAAATGGAAATGCAGAAAAGTTTTCCAAAATTTTAAGTCCTATGATGGAACAATTATTTTATAATAGAGGTATCAAGGTATCAAATTTTGCAGTTTTAAGACTTACCAATATGCCAGCAATATTATTAGAGACAGCATTTTTAGATAATAAAGATGATAATACTAAATTGGCAGATTCTAATATAAGACAACAAATTGCTGAAAATATTGCTAAAAGTGTTTGTATTTATTTTGGAATTAATTATGTTTGTAAAGAACAAACTCAGCAATTTTATAATGTTCCTATAACTCCATCAGTTCCCTCGCGTTCTCAAATATCAATCTCTACTATTCCTATTATAACTTCAAAGTTTTCTTATCTGAATAATGCTAAAATAATTAATGATGATTTATATATTAGAGATTCTAATGGAAATAAAATTTCAGGAAGATATGTAAGTAATGGAGATAATGTTACAATTCTTGATGTTGATTATTTTAAACAACTTATACTATTAGAATATCCTACGAGCAATGGGGTAAGAAATGGATATGTTTCTAACGTAACTAATTGCCTTCAATATTATCATCTTAATCAATGGAAAAATGGCTCTACGAAAGAAATTGTCTATGATAAAAACGGCAATGTATTAGGGAGTTTAGATTCAAGAGAATCTGCTACTCCACTGTATAGAAAAAATGGTAAACTACATGTTGTTTATAGTACGGGGAAAGGAGTTAATAGTAAAAGTGGATTTGTTTCTTGGAATGGTGGATTCAATAAGTTTTGATTAGTTTACTAAATGTCACTTAAAGGTGTAAATAAATTACACCTTTTTTACTAATCTATTAATTTAATTAATATTATTTATATTCAGTTGTTTATGTATTTGACAGCCAGATATTGCCCATCTGGACTGTCATTTGGGAATTACAAAGCGTTAACTTTGTAAGACTTGTCTGAATTATACATCAAGAAAGGGGCAATTGTCAACATGGAAAATATAATTATGGAAGAGGTGTTGAATTTGAGCATTGAGCCAGAAATAAAGGAAGTTTTGGATGATCATAAAAAAATATTAGAGGAGCATACAGATAAGATTCAGGATCTTCAAATTGACAATGCTAGTACAAAAGAGCAATTAAATTCGATTAAAACACAAATGAATGATGTAAAGGAAATTGTAACAGAATTTAAAACTAGTTATTTACAGACAACAAGTTCAATGATGGGAACATTAAGCCAAGTGGTGATTAATACTAGCAATAATAATAAAGAAATTGCAACAACCACTAATAATAATAAAACTCAAATTGCACTCAAGGTTTTAGCTATTGTTGGTGGTTTAATTGTTGGGTGGTTTGCTTTAAAGGGAGTCACTATTAGTATTTAATATTAAAAATAAATAAATTTAAGGAGGATGATTTAAATGATTGACCAAAATACTTTATTGCTTGGTGGTAGTTTGTTAGGTTTAATAATTTTGAATATCCTATTAGGTTCAGTAAATTCGCTCTTCCAAAAACAATTTGACAAAACAAAGTTATGGCAGGGAATTTTCAAAGGATTTATAGTGTCAATTTCTTTCGTTTGTGTTTGTTTTATAGGACAGTTAAATCCAAATATACTTCTAATTAGTGTAGATGGAAAGGAAATAAATTTATCAAATGCAACTTATCTACTTATGATGTCCGGTTATTTATATTATGGAAAGGAAGTTTTAATAAAATTATCTAGTTTTATAAGTGGTAAATTTAAAATTGATGAAAGCAATGAAACAAAAGAATAAAAACCAATAATTTCACAAATTAGAAGCCGATTTAAGAGCATTAGTTTTTTGAGTGGCACAATCTATCACATTGGTAAATCTAATTGATTCTAGACCCATTTCTGTGGATATCAGATTATTGTGGGCCTGAAAATGTTGATATGATTGGGTTTTTAGAGTGATAATTTACATTTTTTAAGAGGTAAGTTCACTAAGGTCACATTGGGTGTAATTAATTTAAAATGCTAATTTTAAAGGTATGGTTGAGATTGTTTTGAGAGGAATTTATGAGAATAAATTTCCTCTCTATTATTATGTCCAAAATTAATTTTATTGAAGGGAGGTGAGAGGATGGAAATTGATCCAAAGGATAAATATGTTTACTTATATGATCTTGTCCAAGTACAATTCTATATTTCTAAAGGAAAAATGGTTAAGGATGTAGGAGTTCATTACGCAACAAAAAAGATGTGGCATAAATTTGATAGGAAAGAGACAGCAGACGTTTACGAACTGTGGAAAAATTATCAAAGATAAAAATGGTTTGATATTAGGTATTTAATGAAATAAGGAAATAAAATTAAAGAAAGAAGGAAAAATATAATGGAAAATAATAATGTATTAGCTTTGGTAAATAACTTTGAGGGAACAAATGTAGGAATTATTACAGATGAAAATGGGAATGTTTTGTTCGAATTGTACTCCACAGGTATAGCTTTAGGTCACACAAAAACCAATACAGTAAAAGGTAAAGTTTATATTCAATGTAGAAAAGATAGAGTTGATAAAAACATTGAAAACGCAGGTATAGTGCCATTAGTCCATAACGGACTAACTTATTTAAACGAAGAAATGCTGTATGATTTTATGCTTGAGGCTAGAACAGACAAATGTAAAGCATTTAGAAAATGGGTAACATCAGAAGTTTTACCTTCAATAAATAGAAATGGTGGATATATCATTGATAATGCTTCAGAAGAGCAAATTAATAAACTAACTAAGTATTCACTACCCAAGTTAAAGAATACTTTTAAAACAGAGAATATTGAACTAATACATAATACATATCAAGATGTAAAAGAGTTCTATAAATATAAATCTAGGGATACAGATTTTAGGGTAAAAGTAATGAAAAACATTGAACAAGGATTAAAAGATAGGATAGAAATATATAGTGGTGATAGCAAGTACCTAGCCCTTATAACAATATGTGATGATTTGATTAAGATTATAAAAGAAGATAAGGAGTCATTAAGATTAAAGATTAGTGGAGGCAGAATGGCCTACAAAACCAGAATAATAAACAATCAAGGAAAATTAATTAATGAGAAGAATGAGGAATTATCTAAATTAGAGAATGCAATTGCAATATTAAATCCTTCTTTATCAGAATATATGGTTTTAGACACCCATCCTCTTTCTGAGAATTATATGTATGAGACAGTTGTAAGTGATTATACTGGCAAGAATATTATGGTTAAAACTAATACATATAATAATTGGATTAGAAATTTCCCTTCACATCAATTATTAAATAAAGAAGATTTAAACATTGATTGGAATGTTCCAATTGTGGTATTTCTTAAATATGATTGTTTAGATAGATTTGACCTACAGAATTTTACGAAGAGTATTTTAGATCAAGTAATAACGAGAGATTATTTAGAGGACGATAAAATTGTTGATAAAGTGATACTTGAAAGAAATAAGACAGTAAAATCATATGGTGAAGGACGTATTTATATTTGTATAAAGAACGTAGATTAAATAATACATAATTTTAAGGAGGAATATAACATGAAGAAATCAAGAATTGAAGAAATAAAATTACTACTAAAAATAAATGAGGATTACTTTGTTAATATGGAAATTGATAACTCAACTCACACCTTCAATGTTCACATTATAAATGATAATGATGAAATTGTAGACACTTATACAATTGGTTTAACTGAATTATATAATAAAATATTTGAAGATGATGCTGAATTTAGTTTTGATTAATGTGAATGGTTGGTGAATGAATATTACTTAATTTAAGGAGTTGTCCATCACGGATGACTCCTTAAATAATTAAAAAAATAAAGGAGATTAAACAATGCATAGATTTTTGCGACTAAATGAGGAAAAATTAGATTTATTGATTAAAGTATTACATGATTCACAATATGAAACTGAACATGAAAAGGTCATAGCAAATGAATTATATGAGAAATTTAGACATTTGTGTTTAGATAATTTTTATAATCTTGGTGAAGGTTGGGATGATGAAGAGGAATGTCAAGAGGATGATTATTGGAAACCTAAATTTGTGAAGGGTAAGAAAACAGATGTAATTGATGATGATTTGGGTTGGTAACTAGATAATAAATTTAATATTTCAATAGATAGAATCTCATTCTTTTAATTTAAGGAATGGGATTTTCTTGTGTTGAAATATACGCAAAACTAGCAGGAGTAATGGATAGGCCATTCATTATTAATAGATAACTCGCATCTTATCCTGCTAGTTCTCTATTTTTTGGGCGAGTAAACAATTAATAAATTAAAAAAGAAAGCGAGATGTTGAAAAATGATTAAATTATCTTTAGACACAGTTTGTTGGAATCGTAAACCAAAAGGAAAACCAGAAATAGGTGCAATTAGCTTGTCCATTCCTAAGAATATTGTTGAAATCAGTATTGAAGAATTTGCAAAGAATGTTGTTCAACCTTATGGAAAAAGTTGGAGTCCTACTATTTTTAGTGATGGAATAAGAAGTAATGATACTTTTGTATCTCAGCAGGTGTTTTGTCTAGATATAGATGAAGGACTTGCCTTTGATGATATGTTAGAAAGATGTGATAAATACAATATTATTCCTGCATTTGTTTATACCACATTTTCAAGTGCTTATAACAATAATAAATTTAGAGTAGTATTTGTATTAGAACATAATATAGAAGATAAAAGAGTAAGGGAATTAGTTCAATTAGCGTTAATGAAATTATTTCCTGAAGCAGATAAAGCATGTAAAGATGTTAGTCATTTATTCTTTGGAGGAAAAGAATTATTATACACTAATTATGATAGTAGGATTAATACTCCTGAATTAATAGATAGTATGATTGCTTATATTTACTCAACTGATAAAGTAAATGCAACAAGAAATATTAAAGATTATTGTAAAGGTGTTGGAGTTAATATGGTAAATGGTTTACCTAACATTAAATTACTTGAAGATGATGATAATATTTTGGGTGAAATTGAAGATTTGGACACTCATCCTATTATATACTATAGGAGTGTCGCTCAAATCTTCAAAAACTATAGTATTGATTTTAGCGAGGAAACAATTATGAAACCAATAAATGATAATTCAAAATCTAAATCATCAAAAACAAAATATAATGTAACAGATACTAAAGAAGTGAGAAATAATCTTGTAAAACATTTTAGTTGGGAAGATTTAGAGGATAATTGTAAATTATATAAAGAATTCTCAAATAATACTCATTGGGCATATCATTTAGAGTTATTTGGTATAGCAACTAATTTACTTGCTATTGAAGGTGGAAGAAAGAAATTATTTGAGATATTAAACCAAAACGAAAAATATGATATAAAGAATTGGGATTATCAATGCAATTATATTGTAAAGAAAAATTATGCTCCACAAAGATGTAATAATTTTATGACAAAATATTGAATATATGATATAATTTTAATATGGTTTTTTAATGAGGTTGCAAACTTATTAAAAGTAAAACGAGAGAAATTGAATCGACCTTTACGACTTCATAACTCTCACTCCATTTTTCTTATTAAAGGAAGGAAGATGTGATAATATGTTAAAAACGAAAGAGGTAGTCGTTATTCTTAATTCTGCCAATATAGAGTTTTATATGAATAAGGAATATGATATACCAAAAATAAAAAACAAATGGGGAGACATTACCACTCCTAGAGGAGCAAGTATATTAGTAAAAGTTGAAGATTTAAGCGAAGGTGCTAAGGTGTTAGTTGATGTTGAGTGTGATGGGTGCGATACACTTTTAGAAGGATTAAAATGGCAAACTTATAAAAAATGTGTAAAAGAAGATGGTAAATATTATTGCTACAAATGTGCTCATAATCATTATGAAAGATTCATTAGTTTTTATCAATGGTGTTACGATAATCTCCCTAAAGAATTAGCATATTATATATTAAGTAGATGGGACTATAAATTAAATATTGATAAAAATGGGAGAACGTTAAGTCCCAAAGATGTTAGTTTTACGTCTAACGGTATCAATAGAAAGGGTTATTGGTTTAAATGTTTAGAGCATCCTGAACATATATCAGAACAAAAACGTATTAGTAATTTTGTAAATGAAAATGGTAGTATTGCTTGCATTCAATGTAATACCGTATCAATTACTCATCCATATTTATCACTATTTCTTGTAAACAAAGAGGACGCTTATAAATATTCATTTAGTTCTCATAATGAACTCCCTATGAAATGTCCAAGGTGTAGTCACGAAAAGAAAATTAGTTTTAATAGACTTACAACACAAGGTTTTAGTTGTGATAAATGTGGAGATGGTGTGAGTTTTAGCGAAAAGGTTTTATTCAACGTATTTGAGCAATTATTAGATAAAGATTTTCAAACACAATTATCAAAAACAACCTTTGAGTGGTGTAAAGATTATAAGTATGATTTTTATATTAAAAAAATGAATGGTATTATTTGTGAGTGTCAAGGAATTCAACATTATGAAGAAACTAAAGGTAATTGGGGTTCATTAGAAGACGTACAAGAAAATGACAGAGATAAAGAAAATCTAGCGAATAAAAACGAAATTGAAAATTATATACTATTAGATTGCAGAGAGTCTAATTTAAAGTGGATAATGAACAGTATAATGAATTCGAAATTACCTAAACTTTTAAATTTCAAAAAAAGTGACATAGATTGGAAAATATGTGAAGAGTTCGCTTATTCAAGTATGATTGAGAACGCTTGTAATTTATGGAATAATGGAGATAATGTAGTTAAAATTGCAGATAAATTAAAATTAAATAGAAATACTATTACAAGATATCTAAAACAAGGTTCTAACATAGGATGGTGTAATATATTATATGATGCAAAAGAAGAACAAAGAAATCATAAAGAATATAGTTTTAAACAAGTAATTTGTCTTACGACTGGAGAGATATTTGACAATATTAAAGAAGCATCAATCAAATATAGTATTGATTCATCCTCAATTTCAAAATGCTGTAGGAATAAATTAAAATCCTGTGGAAAAATGATTTGGGAATATTACGATGAATCAATAAACTATAATCTGTTAAAATAAGCAAATATTTAATTATATTTGCTTATTTTAAGTGAAGTTGAATTAAAGGGTAATATAGTTCAATATCCACAAAAGAGTTTTAGTAGGTTTCAGATTAAAGAAAATAAGGATTTAATACCTCTAGCACAAAATATTGTAGGAGAATTACCAACCATTACATATAAATCATTAGCCAATAAATTTAATACAATTGCCACATTTGGAGCAACAGCAGGTTTAGATAGTATGAAGGGTCAGAATATTGCTGTGATAGGAACACCTCATGTCTCAGAGATTGTGTATTTACTATTTGCTAATGCTTTAGGATTAAAACCAAAATTGAATGATGCTACAATGCATTATACTAAAATAAAGCGTAACGGTTTTGAATTTTATTTCAACACATATTCGGAAAATTTATTACTTAGAGAAATTCAAATTTATATTATTGAATCAGAATTGACTCAAGCAATCGGAAGAGCAAGACTCTTGAGAAACGATTGTACAGTAGTAGTTTTGAGTAATTTACCTATACAGCAAGCAGAGTTTGTATATTTGACAAATGAGGAAATCGCTTTATTGAAAAAAGGTAAAGTTAAAGAGTAATATTCTACACAAACCCCATTGACATAAACTCTAAAATAATATATTATAACAAATATAAGTGATTCATTTTCATTTTTCATTTATAAACTCTTTCTTTCATCCTCAGAGGGAGTCCTTAATTGGATTTCCTCTATTTTTTTACCTTTTGACTTTATGTTTTGTTAATATTAATTCTAATATTTAATTATGTTTTATAAATGATAAACATTATAATAATTAATATGATATTTAACATAATAATATATCTAAATACAAAACCAATTACAAATCTAAATATCATTTAATACAAAAATAAAATTGCTTGCACTACCACCTAAATCGTGCTATAATAAGTCCATCTGAAGCAAGGGAGAGTGTTAATATTATGTTAAATACTGCTATTTTTGAGGTGTTAAACGAAGTTTTAGGTGCAGATATTGGAAATGTAGATTGTAATTTATCAGACAATTGCAGATTGAAGTTGATGATTGACAAAATACCATATGAAGATTTTGTTCAGAAAACTAAGCACTTTATACCAGAAAGTGATATTGTTGGTCATAATGAGGAATCTAAATTTGTTTTAGAAATTACTATGAACTTGACAGATGAGTTCGTAAACAAAATCATAACATATGCAAACCAAATGTTTATTAGTGAATTTGAGGAAATGAAGAAAAGCAAATAATGAAATGAAATTGGATAGGGGATTAATTTCCCCTTATCTATTGATTACTTTTTGATTTCATGTTGTTTATCTGCTATAATTATTGTGAACTAAATTAAATTATGTAAAGGAGATTTTATAAAATGGATGATGATAATAATATTAAAGGTAAAAAGGTAATATTTCTTGAGGAAAGTTGTTATCATGGTAAATATGGAATATTTAAGAATATTTTAGACAGTAATCATACTGATAATCTTATGTGTGAAATTTTAGTAGAAGGTTTAGAAAGACAGAATCATTCATTTGATTCGCGCTTTTTCAAATTTGCAGATTTAGAAATTCAAGAGGTATGGGAAAATTATAGTAAAATTCTTATAGCAGAAAAATTTAAAAAATCAAAACAGAAAATAGCTAGATATACATTAACTGCAACAGTGGATTTAATTATTCCTGAACCTTTAACTCCAAAGACCAATAAACTTATTGAAGATTTTTTAACATTATTAAAAAGTGATCCTACGTCTTTTATTAATAAGGAGTTAGATGTACAACCTACTATCACATATAAGATAATGGAAAATGATGAAAAAGGGAATGTTAGCAAAATTAGTAGAATAGTCAAAGATTCAGGAGTAAATAATTGTGGAGTTAAATATTAATTAGATTGTATGAAGATAATAAGATATCCGATTATATGACTTTCAAAATGTCTATGAGAATGAAAGAAGAATCTGAGGCAGAAATGAGCAATGCGAGGGAATAGTAATTCATTCCCTTTCCTCTTTTTCTTACATATAAATATAAAATAAAATTATACTTGACAACATTATTTGCTAGTGGTATGATGAGAGAGTAGAGAAAGCGAGGCGATGAAATTATGAATAAAAGTTATAAGATTTTTCTGAAGGAAGTCAAGAATTACCTTAAATCTAAATATAATATTCCTTGTGGGTAAATTGAATGTTAGATAAAATTGGTTTAATACCTATGGATAAATATTTACATGGGTTGCAATTTAGAGGACTGGGAAGAAAAGATTCTATTTCATATACCAAAGAAATATATAATATTGATCTTGATAAAAATTATGATATAAATCATCCACCAAAAATTGAAGACGATGGGACTAGAGGGTATTTTGAAAAACAAGCAAGAAAAAGATTTATTAAAATGTCAGAAATATATTTGTTTTATAATACAGATTATTTCTTTTCGGTAGACCATCCAAATATAGTGCATCACATATTTCCATTAATGTATAGTCAAGATAATAGCATGTTTAATTTGATTTTAACATCTGATGTTTTCCACAATATATTACATAATAATCCATTAGAGAGTGTTAAAAAATTTAATTACCAAGCAGTAGATTATCTTTATTATTTGGGTCATTCAGGGTTTAATTATCTTAGTGATAAATATAACTTTAGCGAATGTTTAGATATGACTAAGCCCAAAACTGTAAGACGTATTGTACATGGTAGTTTTGAAGATGAAATGGAAGAATTCTATAAATACATAAGTTATCAAAACTCTTTGCAGATTGCTGTATAATACATATATAACTTTAATTAGTTATTAACTCCTTACCCACCAAGGATTAATATAAATAGGGTTGTGACCTACACTAAATTAGAAAGGGGCAAATTATGTCTAAAAATATTAATATTGAAACCCAAGTTCAACTCGATGAAAAAAGTCATACTATTCTTAATGAGAAATTAAAAACATTTAATTTAGACAGTGATATGAATTATGCTGTTGCGGTTCTGAAAATATTTATCATAAATTCAGAATCAAAGAAATATAATAAGTTAGTTGTTAACGTTGTACCTAAAGTACAATTTGTTGTACCATTTGTTTCAAAAATACTAGCAACTGAGTATATGAAAGAATTGTCTAAGAAAAACAAATTAATGATGTTTCTTCATGTTGAAAAAGGCAGTATTGTTGTAAAAGATGAAGATACTGATTTAGCTATTAATAATTTATTAAATACATCAACAAGTCCAGAAATAGAATATGAAGAAATATCTAGATTAAGTTTGTTTAATCTTATTGCCTATAATTGGATGAATTTCTCAGAACAAGAAAAAGATGAATATGCTTATAAACTAGGAGGATTGAACGGGCATTATCACATACGAGCACTACTTGATAAGTGGGAATTTAGTCCTGAGTTTGAGAAAGAAGTAGTAAACTATATATAAAATTTATTAATCATAGTTAGTATTATCTACTGTGGTGGGCAGTAGATATAAAAATTAAAATATAAAATAAATTTATGGAGGTTTAAATTAACATGAAAGATTATGACGGATTAGGAAATAGTATTATTACTAACGAAACTTTAAAAATGCTCATAAGAGATATTAGTAAACAATGGGGTAATATTTTCTCATCTGAAGACAAAGAAGAAATTGCTGAGTTTATAGTGGGGAAACATAATAAAGAATTGTTTATTACTTTATTAGATTCTCCATACTTTCAATGGTTGATAGGAATGATTTCTGAAGAAAATACCGGAAGACCAATATCTTAATATAATGTAATATGTATATATTGACCCATAGCAGAGGGGGTTTGTACTCTGCTGATTAATGTTTAAAAATACTAAAATAATATATAAGGACGTGGTGTTCTATGAATTCCAATACTGGTGTAAAAATTAGAACTCTTCCAGACCCAAAATGGCCTAAATCGCCTATAAATGAACCAAAAAAAAGAAGAAGATTTATGTATGTGTTTGAACCAATAGATATGAGTATTGGGAATTGGTCTTGCTTTAGATGGTAGAAAGGAAGTTTAACCATGGAAGATGCCCCAATTGATTCAAAAGATAATGTTTTTAATTATTATTTTCATTATTATGGTTTATTATGTAGTATTTATGATTATAAAACAGATTATAAAATGACAAGATTGTTTAATAAATTAGCTGAATGGGACGCTAGGATTGATAAATTACCAGAGCAAATTAGAAATCAAATAGAAGAATTACAGCAAATTGACAATCAAGAAGATTGGGATTTTTAAAGTAAATATTTATTGTGTAAATATAAAACATACAGGAGAGAACTTGCAAGTTTACATAGCGTAGCTACGCTCCCTGATCAGGAGGATAGAGAAATTGGATATAAAAATAAATTCGTCTATTATAGACATTGAGGGTAAAAAGAAGTGTAAAGAATGCGAGAGAATAAAAGATTTAGATGAATTTGTAAAAAGAGATAGAAATACATATCGGAATGTCTGCAAAGAATGTAGTAATTTAAAGAGAAGAAAAAAATCTTTAGGGTTGTCAAATGTTAAAGAGGGATATAAATGTTGTGCTAAGTGTCATGAAGAATTGCCTTTGGATAGTTTTAATAAAAGAATAAAACGTGAAAAATATACATATTTTAGTTATTGTAAAACATGTGAGCATGAATATGATCAAAATAAATATAATCATATATGTGAACAGTGTGGAACGGCATATAATAGCGGAAAGAAAAAATCAAAAATATGTAAACAATGTCAGGATATTAAATTTACTGGAGAAACCAATCCTATGTATGGAATTAGAAGATTTGGCAAGAACAATCCAAATTATAATTTAGATAAGTCGGATGATGAAAGAGAACAAGGGAGGTATATAGAAGGATATGAAATATGGAGAAAAGCAGTATATAAACGCGATAATTATACATGCCAATGTTGTAGGGATTCCAAAGGAGGTAATTTAAATGCTCATCATTTAGATGGATATAATTGGTGTAAAGAAAAACGAGTAGATGTAAATAATGGTGTGACATTATGTGTTGATTGTCACAAAGAATTTCATTATATTTATAATTTTGGAAATAATACATATAGACAATTCGAAGAATTTAAGTTACATAAAATTAAATCTTATTTAATTTCAACTGCGATGTAATAAAATACATAAATAATTTTTCTAAATTAATGTCAATTTTGAGGACTGACAATTAGATAGTGCTTGTCTAATAAAAGTAAAAGAATACTCACTTCTTGCTTTTAAGTTAGTCCACAATTATATAAATAATTTATTATAATTAATTTAAGGAGGTGATAAAAATGGAAACTATAACTATTAAACTATCTACCGAAGAAGTTATTGAAATGTTAGGAGGGATAGAAAAAGCTAAGGAGTTTTTAGAGAAGTTTAAAGAAGAGACATGTGGTTAGTAAAAACTTATATTTTAACTGAAAGGAGGTGATAAAGATGAGCTATATCGAAGAAAGTCTACTTGAAATCAAAAATGCCAAAAATGATGAAGAAATCAAGAGTATTATGTATGATATTTATATTACTACTCAATGGGATTCCAGTATTAGAAAAGAATTTGATGATTATTTTGAAGATGTTAAACAAGAAAAAAGTTATTAATCAGTAATTTATATTGTATTAACTATCTA
>Ga0209416_1001349_pt1 | contig 17408 bp, 17 predicted proteins | sample RifGroF1_FD_184001 | JGI IMG/M metagenome (GOLD analysis project Ga0209416, IMG submission 184001) | Groundwater microbial communities from Rifle, Colorado, USA - Groundwater F1 (SPAdes) (version 2) | ecosystem: Environmental > Aquatic > Deep subsurface > Groundwater | place: Rifle, Colorado...
GGTATATTTAAAAGAATATATTAATAGTAGGGGTGTTAAAAATGATTTTAGAGTAGATATTACTGTTAAACTACCAAATAGTGGAGTTAGAGTAGAGGTGGAGGGTGAGAATATGTACGCAAATATTGATGAAGCATCAGATACACTAGCTAGAAGATTGAAAAGGTATACAGAAAGAAAAACATATTGGGAAGGAGTTACTCCATGGAAGGTATTAGAGGCAGATGCCCATTTAAGAAGCATAGAGGATGAGATTGAGGATACATATGAAGACTATGTTCCAACTATTGCTGTTAGAAAAAAAATAGAGGATATGAGTCCTTTAGAGGAAGGAGAAGCTATTGAGAGAATGGAGCTATTGGGATATGACCAATTACTTTTCAGAAACAAAAATACGGGTAAACTTTCAATGTTGTACAAAAGAGTACATGGTGGATATGGATTAGTTGAGCCGGCTGATATGGAGATATAGAAATAAAAAAGGAGGTCTTAGACCTCCTTTTATTTACTTCCCTTATTGTTTATTCCTCTACAACCTCTTCTTCAACCTCATCATTACTATTAGCTTCTCCTATTAGGTTTTGCATAATATTAATAGTTGCACTTAAGATTCCATACTTAGGTTTGTTAACAGAATTATCTTGAATTTTGTATTCAGAATAAAGAGATTCTAACCAAGTATATTTCTCATTCTCTACTTCCTGTTGAATATATATATCTTTTACATCTTCTTTGTAGAGTTCATAATCTAACTTCTCTCCCTCTTCTAATTCTGCTGTTTCAGTTGGGAATATAGCTGAGCTATACTGTTCAAAGAATGCTTTTACATCATCATCTGTATACTCAATTCTTGGTTCTAATACCTTTCTGGAAAGAATATCTAACTCTATTTGATCAAGTAATTCTTCCTCCGTTATATTGTTAGCAATTAATGCAGCATCATATGCTTCTTCTCCTCCAACACTTGCAATAATTTCTTCTAATCTTAATTGTAATTCTTGCTCTGTAGCTTCAACTCCTGCCTTCTTAGCTTCTGATTTGATTAATTGTTCATCTATTAACTGTTGAGCTATTGATTGACCATACTGTTTCTCTAATCTTTGGTGATATACAGACTTAGGAATTCTAACACCATCTACTACTGCAACACTGTATCCATTATTAAGATATTGGAAAAGAAAATCTATAAATGTGAAAGCTAATACAGCTACTAATACCATTAAGAAAATTTTAAATGTTTTGTTAGTAAGTAATTTTTTAATATTAGGTTTAGAAACCTTAACCTTAATATTACTTAAATTAATCTGGGGCTTTTTGATTCGAAGAGTTTTTTTAGGGGCATTTTGCTGGTTCTTCTTCTTAACTTTTATTTTTGCCATTTGGCTAGGTATGATAAATTAAAAATAAACTTATAGTTAAATCTTAAAAGAGTTTATCAAAAACTTTAATAATTAGCAAAGAATTATTTTATATGTAAATAGAAAGATTTAAATCCATCATCATGTACAACCAATGCATATTTACCACCCCATTTAGATTCTATCCCGTAATATACTTTTCCAGAAGATATTGCTTTAATAGGAGCACCTTCTCCAGTAAGATAGGCTTGGTTACCTCTAGTTGCAATTAAAGAGTCTACAATAGGACACAGTCCTGTAGGTACTGTATATTTTTCATAGTTCTGATTTCCATCTCTTAGACTTACCATATCTATAGCCAAGTGACCAGTACGATATCCTTGTGTGAGATATGCACTTCTAAGTGGGGTAAGATATTTGTTACTTAGTACATATCCTCCACTGTATGTAAGGTATGTTGGGAAAGGATTTACTCTGTAATCACTTTTATTCCTAATATCGAAATGTAAATGTGAACCATATGAACATCCAGTATGACCCTGATATGCAATTGTTTGTCCTGCAGCCACCTTCATACCATTACCAAGTAATCCTTGATTAAATAGTTGTATAACAATTTCAGATATCTGTTCATCAGCTGCTGATATAGCTGCAGTAACAGCCTTTAACTGTGATTTGTACTCATCTTCTCTTTTTTGTGATTCTGCAAGTAGTCTATCTTTTTCTACTCTCTGTTGATCTAATATTTTTTTCTCTTCTAGTAATGTTTCTTTCTCCTCTTCAATATTATTTCTTTTAATCTGTAAGTCTGCTTTTTGAGAAGCGAGGAGTAGTTCTTCTTCAATTAATTTATCGCTTTTGTTACTAAATTCCAATAACGAATTCTTGTCTTTAATTCTGGTTTCAATTAAGTATTTGGTTTTTCTTAATACGGAATCAAGATTTTTTACATCAAGGAAAAGCTCTAAAGCACCAACATATGAAAATTTATATGACTCTGTCACTCTCTCATTTACAGTTTCTTCTAGTATATTTATCTCTTGTCGTAATAAACTGAGATTATCCTCTTTTTCTTGAATTTCTTTACCGAGTAAACTGATTTCTAAGTCTTGACTTGTAATCTCCATATGAAGAGTTTTAATAACTGCCTCATTTTGTGATATCTGAGTAGTTAAATATGAAATCTTCTCTTTTAGAGTCAGTTGTTGATAATCTTCGTTTTTTAGTCTCTTTTGTAAACTACCTTCACTACTTTCAAGCTTATCTAATTCTTTTTGTAAACAGAGATATCTTTCTTGTATAGGCATACTCTCTGGACAGGGTTCTGCAGCATCGATCTTATCCTTAAAAGAAGATAGAAAGATACCTACTATCATAATTCCTAAAATTGTTATTAATAAAAATTTTTTCATTTATTCATCTCTTAAATATTTTCTTACGGCACTTAAACTACTAAAAAATCCAAAAAGGGAACCAACTATTATATGAACTAGTAGATATATTAGCAGAAATAGAAAATTTATTTCACTTAAAAATGGTAACTTAATATCTGTAAGAAATTGCTCTACCCAGAAAGAGAAGTCTGTTCCTTTGCTGTAAAAGATTAATATATACCAAGGTGTAAGAATTAATAAAGCAGAAAGTAATCCACCTAATAGTCCATAGAAGGTTCCTTCTAGAAGAAATGGAGTTCTTATAAACTTATCAGGACTACCAACTAAGTGCATAATCTGTATCTCTTCTTGATGTAGTTTTATATTAAAACCAATAGTAACTCGAATTAAAGCTACAGTAACAATTGCCATTGCTGATATTAATACGGCGGATCCTATCTTAATTATTTTTGATAGGGTTCTCATATTATCAACAACATCTTTAAAATACATAATTTCATCTACAAAGGCATTGGTTTCTTTTGCTTGATTGATTGTATCAATAACTAGGAGTAGTGATTCTATATCTTTTGCTCTGATTTCAATACTTGCTGGCAAAGAATCTGCAGTAACAGTAGATATTAAATCTGGATTATCTGCAAAATCTTCTCTATATATTTCCAATGCTTGCTCTTGAGAGACATATTCTATATTTGTTATTAATTCTTGATTATTTATTACATCCTTAAATTTCATAACCTCTTCTTCAGGAGTTCCCTTTTTGAAGAAAACAATTACTTGAGCTTTCTGTTCATAGTAATCAGCAGCCTTTTGGGTAAGTATAGAAATGGATATAAATACAGAGGAAAGAGTAAATACTATTGTAGATACAAGTATAGTAGATATGGTTAACCATTTATTTCTCTTTATATTTTTCTTTGTAACTGAAAATATTCTTGTCCTATTCATTATTTTTTCTCACTTAAATATTTTTTAACAAAGGATGTTAACTCCTTATGCTCTTTTCTACTTAATTTCATATTCTTTAAATCTCCCTCAGTGATATTAAGTAAGATTTCTGGTTCTGAAATAGCGAATTTCTCTAATTTCTTCTTGATTGATTTACTCAATGAATTAAACTCGGGAGAAAGTTTACTTTCTTTTTTTTCTGTTTTCTTTTCTTTTACAACTTTTTTCTCTTCTTTAACTTCCTCTTGTTTTCCTAAGATTTCTTCCAAATTAATATCTTTGGGTTGTGTATCCGAATCTAATCTACCATCTTTAATGTTTATAGTCCTATTTTTTGAACCATTTATTAAATTAGCATCATGAGATATTACCATTACTGTTGTACCATTCTTATTTATTATTTTAAGAATTTCTAATATCTGTTTAGCACTCTCTGCATCTAAATTTCCAGTTGGTTCATCAGCAATGAAAAGGTCTGGCTTATTTGCTAAAGCCCTAGCTATTGCACCTCTTTGTTGCTCTCCTCCAGATAGTTCGTATGGAAAGAGTGTTTTTCTGTCTCTTAATCCCACTAAATCTAAAAGGTAATCTGTACTATCCTTAATCTCTTTGTTACTTTTGTCTAATATCTCTAATGCAAACTGAATATTCTCTTCTAATGTCTTGGTGTTGAGCAATTTAATATCTTGAAATACTACTCCTAACTTCTGTCTATATGCAGGTAGTAATCTTCTATTTAATTTAGGGACCTCTATCTCATTGAAAAATATACTTCCAGAAGTAGGTAATTCTTCTCTAATGAGTAATCTCATTATTGTTGATTTACCAGCTCCAGAGGGTCCTACCAAAAAGCAGAATTCCCCAGGATCTATCCTAAAGGAAACATCTTCTAATGCTATTATGTTCTCTTTGTATCTCTTTGTTACTGTATTGAATATTACCATTAGCAGTTTAAGCAGTTTAAGTTACGGTATATATTACTGTATTCTTAGCAGGGCTTCAAGAAGTTCATCAAGGTTACCATCTAGTATATCTTCTGGATTGTTAATTTCAACACCTGTTCTTAAATCTTTTACTAATTTGTATGGATGTAGGATATAGTTGCGGATTTGATTACCCCATCCAGCTATTTTGTAATCTCCTTTAATTTCTGAAATTTCTTTTAATCTGTTTTCCTCTAGTATCTTCCATAGTTTACCTTTTAATATCTGCATAGCTTTAACTCTATTTTGTAACTGACTTCTTTCTTCAGAGCAATGTATTGTAATTCCAGTAGGGATATGAGTAATCTGTACTGCAGAGGATGTTTTGTTAACATTTTGTCCTCCTGGTCCTCCCGATTTAGTCGCTTTAAACTCTATGTCTGTTTCTGGTATCTCTATATCTTTTTCTAAGTCCTCAAGTATTGGTATTACCTCTACTCCTGCAAAAGAAGTTTGTCTTAAGTTTTGAGAATTAAAGGGTGATAGCCTTATTAATCTATGTGTTCCATGCTCTTTTTTTAATATACCGTAAGCATATTTACCATATACCTCAAAAGTGACTGTAGATATACCTACCTCTTGTCCTTTTAATATATTCGTTACTGTATATTTCCAACCTTTCTTTTCAATATACATCGTATACATTCTGAAGAGCATTTCTGCCCAATCGTTTGCTTCCGTTCCTCCCTGTCCAGAGTGTATTGAGATTGTAGCATTACAGATATCATACTTTCCGGAAAGAAATTTAAGGGATTCAAATAGAGATATCTCTTTATTCAATCTTTCATACTCTTCTTTCAATGTTTCCTGTTCACTTCCTTTTGAATCTTGTACTAAAGAGAGTAGGGTTTCTACCTCCTCCTTTATTCTAGATATATCCTCTATCTCTCCCTTTATATCTGCTATTTGGGAAAGAACATCTTGTGCATGTTTATTGTCTTCCCACAAATCTTCTTTTCTACTTTCTTCTTCCAGTGATACTAATATTTCTTTTTTAGAATCAATATCTAAAGATTGTTGTATATCAAGGACTTTTTGTATGAGTTCCTCTATCTCTCTTTTACTAATTGTGTTCATTCTTGTATATTATACCAATTCTTAGTTTAAAAATACCTGTATATGTTTGGCCTATTTAGTAGAAAAGAGAGTAGTAGTTCAAAAAAACAATTATCAGTAGATGCAAAAAATTTTGTAATACTCCTAATATTGGATGGATTTGGAGTACATCCAGATCCCTTGGGCAATGCTGTATTGGAAGCGAAAACACCATTTTTAGATACTGCATGGACATATGGAAAATCTACACTGATTAATGCATCGGGTACATATGTAGGCTTACCTTCCGAAGAAGCAGGCAACTCTGAGGTTGGTCATCTTAATTTAGGTGCTGGCCAGGTTGTATATCAAACTCTTCCTATGATTAATGATGCAATCTCTACTCATGAATTGGATAGTAATGAGATTTTGGCAGAAACGATAAAAGAGGTTAAAAGGAGAGGTTCAGACTTACATTTAAGTGGAGTTCTAAGTGCTGCTGGTGTACATGGTCATATTAAACATCTTTTTTCTTTGATGGAGCTTTGTAAAGCACATGGTATTAATCCATATATTCACGTTATGCTAGATGGTAGAGATACTCCTCCTAAAGATGGTTTTTTGTATTTAACAAAATTAAATGAAAAGATTAGAGAATTAGGTATAGGGAAGATTGCCTCTATGCAGGGAAGATTTTACGGTATGGATAGGGATAACAGGTGGGAAAGAATTAAGCTTGCATACGATGCTATGGTTGGTCTATCTCAAGAGACTTTTCAAGATCCTGTTATTGCACTTCAAGAGGCGTATGCGAGGAATGAAACAGATCAATTCTTTAAACCTAGAACTAGAGTAGATGCAACGGGAAAACCTGTTGCTCCTATTAAAACAAACGATATACTTCTCCTTTGGAATTTTAGAGAGGATCGTGCTAGACAATTAAGTAAAGCTTTCATTATGAAAGACTTTGAACATTTCGTAAGAAGAGAGTATCCAGAAAATTTGTATTTAGTAACAATGACTGGATATGAAGAAAATATTCCTGCTCATGTTATATTCCCACCAAAAAAGATTAAAAAATCTTTAGCAGCATATATTGCGGAAAATGGTTTTAATCAATTGCATATTTCTGAAACTGAAAAGAATATGCATGTTACCTACTTCTTTAATGGAGGTATTGAGGCACCTAATGCTGGAGAAGATTTCTTTAATATCCCTTCCCCTAAGGTTGATAACTACGCTACTATTCCTGAAATGAGTTCTAAAGTTATTACAGATGAGGTTATAAAAAGGGTAAAAGCTATGAAGAAATATAATTACAAATTTATAGTTATTAATTTTGCTAATCCAGATATGTTGGGACACACAGGAGATTTTAATGCTACTGTAAAAGGAAATGAAATCTGTGATACCCTAGCCGCAGAAATTACCAAGGTTACACTAGCAATGGGAGGTTCCATTGTAATTACTGCAGACCATGGTAATTGTGAGACAATGATAAATAGGGTAACGGGAGAGGTAGATATTGCACATACCAACAATCCTGTCCCCCTTATGGTACTTTCCGATGTAAAGGATATAACAGCGATTGCAGGAAGAAGTATTGCTAAGGTAGGTACGGGTCCAGATGCTGCTACAACAGGCCTACTTGCTGATGTAGGGCCAACATGCTTAGGATTAATAGGTTTAGATGTACCAGATAGTATGACAGGTGTAGATTTAAGAAGTGTAATCTAGAACAGTAAAAATATTAATACAAATATTCCTAGTAATATTCTGTATATTCCAAAAAATGTTAACCATTTCTCTTTGCTAAACTTTTTAAGAAGAGAAAGAGATATAAAAGTAAATATTCCGGCTATTAATATTCCAAGTATATCTGAGATGTTTAGTACTCTTTCGGGATACTCTTTGTAGATTTCATATATTGGAACAGCTAAGAGTAGGGGTAATCCCAAAAGAAAGGAGTACTGTATTGCAGTATATTTATTAAGTCCCGAAAGCATACCAACAAGGGTAGATATCCCTGACCTGGAACCTCCAGGTATTAATGCAAATGTTTGTCCAATTCCCATTAAAAGGGATTGTTTCCAAGTAATACTTTTTAAATCTTGTTCTTTATTCTCAACCTTTCGTTCAATTAGTACCATTACAATACCCCATGCTATTAAGGATATAGCGATTATTAAATTCCCTCTTAGTTTTTCCTCAATAACCGATTCAAAAAGTAACCCAACTATTCCTGCAGGTATTGTAGATATTAATATTTTAGTATAGAAGGAGATATTTTCTTTTTTGAAGATATCTTTAAAAAGAATACTCCAGAAATGAATAACCAATGCTATGGTAGTACCCAAGTGTAGAACAGAGAGTAAGTATGTATCCATTTGAATATCTAATATTTGAGAAGTAAGTATTAAATGTGCACTACTAGATATTGGTAAGAGTTCTGTAACTCCCTGTTCAATACCTAAAATTATGACTTTAAGTAGTTCCATATTTTTTGTATGCTAGATTATATACTTGTGATATATTCTACTTATATGAATATGAAAAAGAAAGGGGGAATATTAATACTGTTTTTACTCTTTGCTCTCTTTACATCCAAAGTTCACGGAGCAGATGCATCATTTTCTTTCTATCCTTCAAGTGGAATAGTGGAAAATGTACAAGAGGGTTTTACAGTAGATGTCCTTATTAATTCTGGAGGGTATGAATTGAGTAAAGCTAGAGCAGTTATTAAGTTTGACCCCTCAGTTCTTCAACTTACACAAGCTAGTAGAAATAATACTCTTTTTGAATTATGGCCGACTGACCAAAGTACTACAGATAATGGTAATGGGATAGTAATGTTAACTGGATATACTACTTCCGATGGTGTTACTTCTTTTTACAAGACTCAAACATCATCTGATGTATTTGCACGATTAAAGTTTGATATTGTAGATGAGAGTGCAGAAGAGATATTACTTAGCTTTGAGTATTCTGGAACAGATCAACTTTTTAAATCCATACTATTAAATAGTAGTAGTACTCCCCAAAATGTTTTACTTTCTCAACCTGACTCTGCTACCTATTTAATTGATGATGAGGTAGTACCATCTACAGCAATAGATACTAATATACTTGGTATTGGAATTGGTATCCTCCTTATACTAGTTGGTGGATTTGTAAGGGGTAGTAGTATTAATATTGGAAACAAAAAGAGAGGTACAATTGTTTTGGAGGGATAGATATGTATGTAATTACTACCTATCCTATTATTGATTACAAATAGGATATTTGATATGATTTTCTTGCACTTTAATATGCCGAGATAGCTCAGCTGGTAGAGCATCTGTCTGAAGAACAGAGGGTCCCCAGTTCAAACCTGGGTCTCGGCACCATGCGAGAGTAGTTCAGTTGGCTAGAACGACACATTGCCAATGTGTAGGTCGCGGGTTCGAACCCCGTCTCTCGCTCCATTTAAGAAATTTTGTGTGTAATTTTGTTTAGATATTTTCCTATCTTCTTTCTCTTTTTGTATACCAAAGATATAGAAATATACCCCACTGTTATTAGTATTAGCCATTTATCAACTATCCCTATATATTCTTTAATTGATTCTAAATCACTATCTACTTGAGAACCTAAATATGCAATTATAAAGGCATATATAAATCCTCCAATGAAGACAGCTACGGAGTAAGAAAGAATATTTACTTTAAGAAACCCTGCTGCCATACTAGCCACGATTCTTAACCAAGGGATTAATCTTGTAATAAATACATACATAAAACTTCTTTTAAGAATTCTTTTCTTACTCTTTTCAACACTATTCCTATCAACTCTTAAAAACTTTCCATTACCTTCTAACCATTTGTATAGATTTTCTTCTGTAAAAATATATCCTAAAAAATATGCTAAGTAAGATCCTACTAATCCACCAGTGGCATATACAAATGAGATACCCCAAATATTTGCTTTATGTGTTGTAGCAAGTAGTACAATTATTATTTCAGTAGGGAAAAATCCCATTGAGGAAATGAACAAGCCTTTATATCCCCACTCAATTAATAGTTCTAAAATTTTCGATATTAAAATATCAGTCATCAGTTATTGAATATATCAGATATTAAATCTTCTGTGTACCATACTTTAAAAAATTCATGTTCTAGGATAAACTTTCTGTATGAATTCATCTCTTGTTAACAGAATTAAAAGATTTTCTTTTGTAATATTTCTTAAAAAGATATCCTTTATATTGATAATATTAGGTATATTCACACTATCTCTATTATTTGGGATCTGGAATATCAAACATTTCGATTATGCAAACTCAAAATTTGTAAACGTATCTAAAGAGCAAATGGATTCATATTTAGAAATTTTTAAAGGTAAGAATATATTTTTAGTATCTCCATCTGAAATAGAGAAAGAAGTAAACAAGAACAATGGGTATATATCAAGCGCAAATGCTAAGAAGGTCTTACCAAACAAGATATTAATATATTTTGAAGAGTATATGCCATACTATCTTGGATATTCTTCTGGCAAATGTCATTTGTTTTCTCAAGAGGGAATAAAGTTAGAAGAGATATGTGAAGAGTGTGAGAAAGAGTGTTTAGAGTATTCGGTTTCTCAACAATTAATACATATACTATCAAATAGTGTGTTAGAGAGTGGTAATATGTTAATATTTCAACAAGAGTTTGAAACAATCTCTTTAGTTCTTTCAGAATTTGGTTACACTGTAATGGATATCAAAATCTTAAATGGTATTACCTCTATTACAGATAGTAACGACCATCTTTTTATCTTTGATATTACATACGACTTAGATACACAGCTCTCTAGATTGTATCTTGTGGGTAAGAAAATCAATGCAGATGAGATAGAATTCAGAAGTTTAGATCTGAGATTTGAAAGACCTGTTATGAAATTAAAGTAAATTTAAGTTGACATAATACAAATACTTTGTGAAAATTGACTATGTTCTTGCTAATTAGATATTTTTTGACTATATTATATATACAAATCGGTTCCTTAATTTAAAGTAATATTTGACTGCCTTAAATAAAAATGGCACGGAATACAATAACAGCAATAGATGTAGGTTCATCTAAAATCACCACTGTAATATCTTCTATAGAAGATGGACAAGCTCCCTCAGTAATTGGGGTATGTTCCCATCCTAGTAGGGGTATTAAAAAGGGTGTAGTAGTTAATATTGATGATGCTACTAATGCAATATCTGAGAGTGTAATGGCTGCTGAGAGAATGGCAGGTGTTACAGTTTCAGATGTATATGTCTCTATCAATGGAGAATTAGTTACTAGTTTAAACAACAAGGGTGTTGTTGCTGTAGCTAGTTCGGAAATTACGGTTGATGATACATACAGAGCAATTGAAAATGCTAGGACTTTATCTTTACCAGACAATTTAAATCCAATACATATAATTCCAAGAGAGTTTGTAGTAGATAATCAGGGAGGAATTAAATACCCTATCGGTATGTCAGGTAATAGATTAGAGGTAGAGACGCATATAATTACTGCTCCTAATTCATATTGGCAAAATATTAAGAAATGTGTTGAACAGTTAGGATTAAATGTCTTTGATGTTGTATTTACTGGTTGGGCTTCTGCTCTTTCTGTTTTAACAGATACAGAAAAAGAATTAGGTGTAACACTTTTAGATATAGGTGCTGGTACAACTAGTATTGCGATATTTCAGGAAGGCTCAATTATATACAGTGGAACAATTCCTTTGGGTGGTGTGAATATTACCAGTGATATCGCTATTGGTCTTCAAGTTTCTCTAGAGGATGCAGAAAAGATTAAGGTACATATGACAGATCTTTTTGAGAATAGGAGTAGAAATAAAAAACTTATGTCTGATTCTACCCCAGCTTTGCTTAGAAAGGTTGAAGAAGAAGCTCCTAAATTGAAAAAGGGAGATGAAATAGATTTAGCTGTGTTAGATATCCCAAGTAAGAAGGTATCTAAGGAAATGTTAAAGAGTATTGTGGAAGCGAGATGTGAAGAGATTTTTGATTTAGCAAAGGAAAATGTAGATAAAGCAGGATTTAAAATTAATATGCCTGCAGGTATTGTTTTAACAGGAGGTTCATCTTTACTCAAAGATTTATCTAAATTTACACAAGGTGTATTTGGAGTAGCTGCTAGGGTAGGATATCCTTCAGGTTTAGGGGGTATGGTAGAGGAAATCTCTGATCCATCATATGCATGTGTACAGGGATTAATAAAGCATGCATTAGATGACGAAGGAGAAATTGATACTACAAAAGCAAAAGGTAAGGGTGGTGCTTTTAAGGATAGAGTAGTAGAATGGTTAAAATCATTGGTTCCGTAAACTGCCTAAGAATATAATTTAAGGTTTAAGGACAGTTATGTTAGTAACTACAAATGTAGATCCCGTCGCTAAAATTAAGGTTGTAGGAGTTGGGGGTGGTGGTTGTAATGCCATTAATACAATGATCTCTGATTATGAGATTCCAGGTGTTGAATTTATGGCATTTAATACTGATGCTCAAACTCTTAAACTTTCTCAAGCCCCAGTTACGCTTCAGTTGGGTGAAAACCTAACAAAGGGTTTAGGAGTGGGTGGTAACCAGGATTTAGGTGCTCAATCGGCAGAGGAAAGTTTAGATGAGATACAAGAACACCTTGAAGGTGCAGATATGGTCTTTATTACAGCAGGTATGGGTGGTGGTACTGGAACTGGTGCTGCTCCAATAATTGCTGGTGTTGCAAAAAATATGGGAGCTTTAACCGTAGCTGTTGTTACAAAGCCTTTTGATTTTGAAGGAAAGAGAAGAAGAGAAATCGCAGAAGAAGGTATTGATTCTTTGAGAGATAAATGTGACACACTAATAATTGTTCCTAATCAGAGACTACTTGAAATTACCGATGCAAATATGTCCTTTATTGATGCAATGAAATTAGTTGATTCTGTTTTAGCAGAGGGTGTAAATAGTATATCTAACCTCATTAGTCAAACAGGATATATTAATGCAGATTTTAATGATGCTAAATCAGTAATGTTAAATGCAGGTACTGCTTTAATGGGTATTGGTAGAGCAAGTGGTGAAAAGAGAGCAGAATTAGCTGCTAGAGCTGCTACAACCAGTCCTCTTTTGGATATGTCTATCGAAGGAGCAACTGGTGTACTTTACAATATTGTTGGTTCTGATTTAACTCTTCCTGAGATTAGTATGGTTTCTGAATTAATTCAAGAAGCAGTAGACCCTGCAGCCAATATTAAATTTGGTGCACAGATAGATCCTACTTTGGGTGATGAGATAATTATTACAATTGTTGCTACTGGATTTGATGAAAATAAACAGGTATTTACTAAACAACAAAAAGGTGATGAACCTGAAGATGATGCTTTTGGATTGGGTGGACTCTCAGTTAAATCTCCTCTTTACAATGAGGACAAAGAAGATGAATTAGAGGAAGGTAAAGAGACATTCTTTGATGAACCAGAACAGGAGGAAGTAGCTTTGGAAGAAGATTCAGAGGAAGTTTATAAAGGGGCAGCAAAAAAGATAGAGATGGACATGGATGAAGATTTTGATGATCCATTGGATAAGCCTGCATTTATGAGAAGAATGTTTAAAGGTAAAAAGAAGTAAAGAGTGATTATCGAAGTAAGTGTAAAAACCTCATGTAAGAAATCCCAACTACAGGTTAAGGATGGTATTTATAATATCTCACTTAAGAGTAAAGCTAACAGAAATGCTGCCAACTTAGAACTAATAGATACTCTTTCCTCACATTTTAATACATCTAAGTCTTCTGTTAAGATATTAAGAGGTTTAAAGAGTAGAAAAAAGTTAGTTGAGATACTAGAAGAATGAAATTAGAGAAAAAATCCAAAAAGAAATTTAGATTAGATTTATTCATACTATTTCCTGCTATTCTCTTGAGTGTAATAGGGGTTATTACTTTACTTTCTACAACCTTGGGTATAGATGGTACTTTTGAAGATATGTCTTTAGTAAACAAACAGTTAGCTTTTATTCTTTTTGGTTTCTTCTTGTACATAATTATTTCTCTTGTAGATATTTCTTTGCTTAAACATTGGGAAATAGTATTACCTATATATATTTTTACAATACTTCTTCTTTTAGCAGTCTTTATATGGGGTCCAGTAATTAACGGAGTACAAAGATGGTTAGTAATCGGAGGTATTCAGATACAGCCTTCTGAAATTGCTAAATTAACAGTTATATTTACAACCTCTTGTGTGTTTTCATATAAAGATAAGTACAATCAGTGGATACTTCTCTTTGTTTCTTTTCTCTTAGTTCTTCCAATTGTGTTTTTAATATATTTGGAACCAGCAGGAAGTATGTCTTTACTTACCCTTACCATTTGGTTTCTAGTTGCTTTTACTGGTTTAAGTAATCAATTAAGAAATACTGTTGCATTAATTCTTCTCTCTCTTTTTTCATTACCCTTTCTTTTAATAGCTGTAACTGGTAACTGGCTCTATTTTTTACTTGCAGTTGTAGGTCTAACCCTGGGTATCTTTGCTTTCTACTTTAGAGATGCTTGGAAAGTAGTAGTGGTAGGGAGTGTAGTTGTAGGAATACTTTTGGGTCTTTCTTCCCTAATAATGTACAAAAGTGTATTAAGAGAGTATCAAAAGGATAGGATAGTGGCATTTTTAAATCCCACAGAAAATACTGGAGATATTGGTTTTAATGTTAATCAGGCAAGAATAGCTATTGGTTCAGGGCAGATATGGGGTAAAGGTTTTGGAAATGGAACACAGAGTAAAAGAGATTTCCTTCCGGAGCATCAAACAGATTTCATATATGCATCTTTTGCAGAAGAATTCGGCTTAGTAGGCTCTCTTCTTTTGCTCTTTTTGTATTCCGTTATCCTAATACGAGGTTTAGTTGTTTCTGTAGATAATTCAGATGATTCTTTTCTTTCAATGATTCTCATAGGTATTATTATGAAAATACTTTTAGAAATCTTTATTAACATAGGTACTAATACCGGTTTAATCCCAGCAACTGGTATACCATTACCACTAATTAGTGCTGGAGGAACTATTACTGTAATGACTCTCTTTGCTTTAGGGGTCATTCAAAGTATAATAAATAGGAGTGTTGGAGTGAGAAATAATAGTAATATAATTGACAATTATTAATTAATAACTTAAAATCCTTTCGTTATGACAAAAACAGAAAACGAGAAAAAATTTGCAGTAATAAAAATATCAGGTACTCAATTAAAAGTATTTGAGGGTAAAGAGTATGATATTAACAAGATAGAGGGTAAGAAAGGAGATAAAGTTGAGATTTCCGATGTATTACTAGTTGTTAATGGTGATGATGTTAAAATGGGAGATCCTCTTGTTAAGGAGAGTAAGGTTGTACTTGAAATAACATCTCAGAAAAAAGATACCAAGGTAGATGTTCTTAAATACAAGGCTAAATCTAGATATAGAAAGAGCATAGGTCATAGAGCATTAATTAGTAGAGTTTTGGTAAAAGAAATTAAATAATGCGATACTTTTTTGAATGTGGGAATTTTTCAAATATCTCTCATGCAGAGCTTAGTGCAGTATTTCAATCATATGGTATTTCACCAGATAGTATTAAAAGATTAAGTAATTCAATATTACTTGTAGAGAGTAATAGTATTACTAAAGAAATATTACAGAGAATTTTCAATAAATTAGGTGGTTTCATTAGGTATGGAGAAATCGTTGAGGACCTAGATTCCTTCTTTAATCCATATTTAAATGGAGAAAAGATTGTATTTGGTATCTCTGTATTAGGAAATAGTGATATTACAATTAAAGATATTCAAAAATTAGCTAATGAGATTAAGAGGAATTTAAAATCAAATGGAATATCCTCAAGGTTTCTACTTCCTAAAAAATTGGAATTAAATGCAGCACAGATTGTTAACAACAATATTTTAGAAGAAGGATTTGAACTGTGTATATTTGATTCATCTACATCTAGATTGTATGGTAAAACATTGGGTATTCAGAATGTAGAATCTTTTGTAAAAAGAGATATTGATAGGCCTAGTGTAGATTTTGATATGGGAGTATTACCTCAGAAATTAGCTAGAATATTATGTAATCTAACGGGTCTTAAAGAGGGTATTTTATGGGATCCTTTCTGTGGTAGTGGTACAGTTTTAATGGAAGCATCTGTATTGGGTTTTGATGTACTAGGTACTGATATAGATATTAGAGCTTTGGAGAGTGCTAACAAAAATATCCAATGGTTATCCGAAGAGGGATTAATTGAAAAAACGAAGTACAATATATTTTACTTAGACATACACAATGTAGAAAGGAGAGTTCTTAAAGATTTAAAAAGGACAAATATTAATGCTGTTGTATGTGAACCCTTTATGGGACCTCCTCAAAGGAGAGCTATGAGTACTAAAAGTGCTTCTGAACTGCTAGATGAGGTTAAAAAATTGTATGTATCTCTTTTTAAGGTATTGGAAGAGGTGGGTTCAGCAGGTTTTAAAGTAGTATTAATAATTCCTTCTTACAAAACAAGAGATGGTTGGTTAACCTTCAATATTAGTGAGTTAATTGGTAAGAAATGGAACGTTTTGAATAGGAAGTATATATCAGGGGACTTGAAATGGGAGAGGATAAATAGTATTATTGCAAGGAATATTTTCATACTCTCAAAGAGGTAGTTAAATTAAGTAAAAACAGAGTAAATGTCACATGTTGTAGGAGCAGGTAGTGTCTCAACATCCGGTAATGTAGCAGGTAAGAGACTAGGTGTAAAAAAATATGAAGGTGAAGTAGTACGATCTGGAAACATTATTGTTAAACAGAGGGGCTCTGTATATCATCCTGGTAAAAACACATATGCTTCTAAAGATTACTCTATTCATGCTAAAAAGGATGGGGTAGTAAAATTTAGAAGAATGAGTGGTTTTAAAAGAGGTCAGTACTATGTAGATGTGGTAGAATCTGTATAACACAGATGAGTAAACAGAGATTTATCCAAATAGAAAGTAAAAATGCATTGTTAGAACTACTTAGAGAGGGTAGGGATTTTGAGCGTATATACATTGCTAGTAGTGCGTATAGGGATGAAAAAACAAAAGAGATTGTAGAATTAGCATCAACAAAAAAAATTCCAATAATAAGGGTTCCTAAAAAAACATTAATGAGAAGATTAAGAGCATCTACATCGGAAAGTGTAGTAGGTATGATGTTCTCTCAAAATGAGTGGAAGTTAAGTGAACTTTTAGAAAGCATATACAAAGAGGATAAAATTCCATTCTTTTTGATATTAGATCATGTTAAATATACTCAAAATATTGCAGCCATAATGAGAACTGCTTTTGCTGTTGGTGTTAACGGAATCATTACTCAACCTCAGGAAGTAAATTTAATTACAGATGAAACAATTAGAATTTCTATGGGTGCGGCTGAAAGAATCCCTTTAGTAGAAATGGACCTGTTTGCTGCTGTTAAGGAGTTAAAAAAGAATGCAGTAAAAATATATGGCGTACATATGGATGGTAAAACTTACTTTGAAAGTGATTTAACTGGAGCTTGTGCCTTTATTTTAGGAGCTGAGGATATTGGTATTTCTACTGGTATGATGGAGAGGGTTGATGAAATGATTTCAATACCTATGAGAGAGGGTATAGGTTCTTTAAATGTAAGTGTAAGTGCAG
>Ga0209416_1001353_pt1 | contig 17350 bp, 43 predicted proteins | sample RifGroF1_FD_184001 | JGI IMG/M metagenome (GOLD analysis project Ga0209416, IMG submission 184001) | Groundwater microbial communities from Rifle, Colorado, USA - Groundwater F1 (SPAdes) (version 2) | ecosystem: Environmental > Aquatic > Deep subsurface > Groundwater | place: Rifle, Colorado...
GGGAACTTTTCCTATGAGACGGTTTCCACCCATGTTGTGTTAGGATTTGTGACATTTCTTTTAAAGTGTATCCTCTCATCCTCATTTTATGAATCACCTCCTTTCTATAGATTGAAATGGTAATTTATTTACACAATCTTTTCAATCAAGTAAAACCCTACAAAAGTAGTATAGTCTCCCCTATTGCATGTTTCTGGATTATATATTATTTTTCTACTATTATCTCGATTTGTAATCTCATATGCTCCTCTTTTATGTGACCATGTACCATCATCATTCTGTCTGTACCAATGATAATCATCATTTGCTAAACACACTGCAACTTTCCAACAATTCTTATTTTCGATGTATTTTTTATATGTAGTTTTAAGTAGTTTATAACCTAATTTTCTTAAATCTCTTCTAGCTGAATTAATTATTTCTTTACCTGTTTTATTTAGATCATAATAATCTATAAAAGAATCTCTGCCTTTCCCGCCTAAAAATCCTGGCTGACAATAATCATAATCTTCATAATGTTTTCCGGTGTATGGATTTTTAGGTTGATTAATTGCATATGTATAACAATTATTAGATTTCCTTTTATATTTTCTTTTAATTGAATCAGTATATTTTAAACCATTGTATTTAGATATTTCTTGAATCATCAACTTTCAACCTCCTTAGAATATATTTTTAACAATCTCTCTAAAGACTCTAGAGTTACTTTCATCATTGGAACTGATTTGGTTTTGATTTTACCATGATGGATTTTTAAGTTTACAGCCCTAGTATCAAATTTGTAATCTCCAATGTGGTACATTCCATACCTGTCTAAAACAGCACCATGTTTTACGAGTAAGGCATTAATGGAAGCAATGTGTAATTCTCTTGCGGTTGAAGCCATTTTTATGTACCTCCTAATAAATTTATTTATAGATTTATCATATCACAAATCAAGAGATATTGCAATAGTCAATAATGCCTAATTCTCCCACAACTTCAACATCTTCTAATCTCAATCCAATTGGAGAAAATTGAAGACAACCACCTTTTTCATAACATTGGTCATCTTCAAGGTCTTTCCAATAATGATATAAGCATGATTTGCAATTGCGAATTACTTTAATTTTCATTATGGATGCCAAATATAGCCGTTTTCATCTTCAACTTCTACTTCAATAAATCCAATATCATCTGCGTCTTCCCATGAATTTAAAGCTTTTTCTGCATAGATATTAATATCAGATTTGTTACATTCTTTGTTATATACTTCTTTACCATCTAAATATCCTCTTACTATTACCATATCAATCACTCCTTTAAATTAATAATTAATATATTTACATTATACACCATATTCCAAATAAAATGCAATTTTCATAGGATATTGGGATTTTAAAAGTGTTGTGGGAGTAGGGTTACATGGTTTGGGATTAATTGGATATAGGTGAAATTATGATTATTTAACACATCCATCTCCTTTTTGTGGTTGAAGTAAATGTGGTTCAATATTGAATATCTCTGCGATTTTAGAAACATGTTTGCTAGGAATATTTTTCTTATTTCTAACCCAAGGACATATTAAATTAACTAAAATATTTAATTGTTGCGCTAACTCTTCTCTTGTTTTATTATTAGATATTATAATATTTTTCAAATGATATTTTGACAAACTAATATCTAACTCAAACTTAGTATTAATATTCTGCATAAAACCAATTTCATTTAATTTTAATATTCTATCTTCTGAAAGTTTGTTTTTCTTATATGCTTTCTTTTGGTCTTGTGTCCACTCTCCTAAATTTTTACTTTTATAAACTAATTTTTTCGGTATTTTAAAGTCACCAAACTCCTTCTTGTAATCAATTAACAAATTATACATATTATCCCATAAAGAATTATAGTTACGATGATTTTGATTCCATATAAACCCTATTTCATTCAATAATTTAATTCTGTTTTGTGGTAAAGTATTTTGATGATTTCTTTGATAAAGAGACCATATGCCTAAGTCTAATCCTTTATATAAAAAAGAATTTGGAAGTTCTATATTACCAAATTCTTTTTTATACTCAACTAATAAATTATATTTTTTAAACCATATTTCATTCCAAGGATACCATGAAAAATTTAACTCATTTAATAAATATAATCTTTCTTGTGAGATTTTTTTATCGCAATATTCTTTTCTTTGAGTTTTTACCCAAAATCCTAAATTTTTACCATTTACAGCATAATTTATTGGCACTAAACAATTATTAAATTTTTTTTATATTCAATTAAATAATCATACATCTCGTTCCAAATATCTGATGGTTCCCAAACAAAATTTAATCTATTAAGTTTATTAATTTTATCTTCACTTAATTTATTCATTCTATATCTCATTCTTTGATTTTGAATCCAACCAGGTAATTTATCTTGGTTGTACAATATCTTTGTATTACCATATTCTTCAATGTATTGTTCTAATCTTCCATACATTACATCCCAATTATCAATTAATTTATCTTCAATATTAGTAAACAAATCCATTGCTTCAAGAGTTTCATCAAAAATCATAAACTCAGAAATATCAATATACTTTTTCTCTTCACCATCATCCTGATCATCATCTTTACCTAACTTATCATTCTCTAACTTAACTTCCTTCTCCAAATCCTCAACAAAATTCTTAGCTCCGATATTATCAAAATTATTAACCAAGTCAAATATAACTGGAGTGGCACTCTTTCCAGCTTGCATAGCTCTTCCAATTTGTTGATAGTAAATAATAGGTGATACTGTAGGTCTAAGCAAAATAACCCCTGTGACATCCTCAATATGAATTCCTTCATTAAACATTTCAATGCTAAACAATAACTTTACAGATTTAGGATTCTTATTCTCAATAAAAGCTTCAACTTCTGCATTACCATACTCATAATTACTATAAACTGAATAAACATTGACTTCTTTTGTAACTTTTGATTGCTTAAACCATTCAACAACAGTTTCTTTCATCTCATCTAAATGAATTTTGTCTTTACAGAATATAATAAACTTCCCATTGTAGTTTTTAGACAAATGTTTCTTTAGAATATTAGGAATTCCTTTACTTTTATTTAGTTTATGTTTCATTATTTCAATTTCTTTTAACATTTCTTTTTTAGATTCTTCATCATTTTTACTGTTTTCTACTTTTGTTTTAAGATTATTTACCTCGTCGTCAAAAGTGTAAAGAGCCGAGACATATACGGGCATAGGTAATATTTTCTTAACAATTGCTTCTGCAAGAGATAGATTATTAACAATGTTTCCATTGAATAATTCTTCTCCCATATTTCTAGCATTGTCTAGAAATCTAATATGAGTTGCAGAAGTACCCAATACTTTGGCATCTGGAAATGCATTTAATAATCTTTGTACTCCATCTCCCCATTGTTCAGCTCCGCACCTATGAAATTCATCAAGGAAAATATACCCAATATTTAACTCTTTTATTTCTGCATCACTCATATATGATAATTTAGAATAGGTTAGTAATTTAGTATTAGGTAATTGCTCTCCTGCCTCTTTTTCTATTTGCTCTAATATGTAATTAGAAGGTGCTAGAATGACCTTGTTTTCTTCAGGAGTATTGTAGACACACTTTAGTATCAAATACGATTTACCTGTGCCTGTAGCCTGAACTGCTGCGACTTTGTTTTCAGTTTTCCATAGTGCTTGGATCTTGTCATAAGTTTCTTGATTGTGTGGATAAAGTTTGATGTCTTTCATTTTTTTGTTACACTCCTTTAAATATTAATTGGTTTAGTATTTAGTTTCTTTAAGCATTTCTTGCAGGTAATCTTCACCAACATATTTTCTGGTTCTTCATAAACACCATTAATATTGCAGCTTTCTGAATGATTAAAACCACAAATAGCTTTATCTGGATTATTTTCATCAAGAAGATGATTAATCCTATATTTGTCGCTGTCGATATTAGGACTGCCTTTAATTTTAGCGTAGGTGGTGTAAATAATTCTCATATATTTTCACTCCTTAATTTAATATGACTATAATATAACCATTGGTATATTAGATTATCAATATACTAGATAGTCTTATTATAGTCAATATGTTTATAAAAATCAACGTATTTCAGAAATATTATTTATTAATATCGTGGTCATTTGAAACTACCACGGATTTATAGAATGAAATAAGTATTTCGAGGCATTAATCTTTCATCAAAATCATTTTGCATTTAGGACAAGCATACAATTCAATTTCAATTGTATCTTGATAATCATAATCGCCATGATGACATTCTTCGGGATTCTCTCTTTTAAATTTATGATCAGAAAAGACTCTTATGAACTTTTCATTACCAATAATATTGACATATCCATTACCAGTCCATCCCCCTTGATGTTCATACCCACATGCACCACATTTCATTATTCAATCACTCCTGTTCTAATTTTTTCTGATTAAATCCATTCAACTTCAACTTTCTTTTTAAGAACATCTCTATAAACTTCTGGATGACCACATTCTTCAATATTTACATCCATACATTCGAAGTCATAATTACATTTAGGGCAAGAACAAACCATGAATTGCAATTGATGATCATATCTTGCTTCACTATCACTAATATCATAACCATAAAACCAATTTTTACATTCAGGACATTGAATGGCAAGATGCCTAACTGTGGTTGATTCAAATTCTACTCTCATATTTACTTTACTCATTTTTTATATATATCTCCTTTAAACCATTTTAATCATTAATTTTTGCTTTCGCAATTCATCATATTTATACTTAATTGAATTTATAACTATATTATAACATTCCTGCTCTTCACTTGAAACACTTAATTTCAAATCACTCAAATTCTCAATCATCTGTTTCAAGTGAAAAAGTTTATCATTAACTCTTCTCTGAGCAGAATCAATATTTCTTTGAGTGTAAAGCAACCCGTCATGTTCTACTAAGTTATAACCACTATATCGAATTACACTACTCCAACCTTGATGTTCTTGTTCTTCAATGGCAAATACATCTTCATAACCATTAATTATTAATTGTTGTTTGTATTGCCCTAATTTCTCTTTTGAATCAACAGCAATGACTTCATTTCCTCCATATGTGGTATTTGGAGTGTTATTTTTCAGAACATAAATAATTCTTTTAGTTTCTTCTTTTTTCTTTTTCATAATATATTACTTCCTTTCTTATATTAATTAATCCTATCAACTGAGTTCATTTATTCTATTACTTTTCACCAATATAGGCAAGACCAAAACAACCGGACAGCAACATTTTTTCAGCACTTTGTGAATATCTAATTTCACCATTCCCAATTAGATCATTCAAGCATATTTCCTTAACACCACTTTTAACTATTACCTTATACCCTTTAGAAACACAGTAATGAGAAAAGCATGATGTAATAGGTGTAACGATATGAGAAACATCTTCTTCAATAGCTCTTATCACCTCATTATACATTATATGAGTAAAGTCTTCTGAGTTTGTTCTATCTAATTTAATTATAATATCTTTCAAATGAATTACTTCCTTTCTTTTATGGTATGAAATTCCTGTTTTAATTTCTTTTAAATATATCTCCAATATTTAATAGGTTTCATAATATAATGATACTTATACATATACCAATTACCTGCTCTAACAAATCCTGTATCAACTATTTCTCCATCTGACATCTCAATTGATTTCATAAAGTCTGGCAAATTACTATATTCATCTGTTTCATTCCAATCTTCTAAAGGATTGAATTGTTTATGATTATATGGGATTAATTTATTACCATATCCTCTATTTAACCCATACATATGATCCTTACAAGAATAAAACTCTTCTCCGTTTGGAAAAACTATTTTGTATATGACTTCATTGTTACATTCTTCACGTTTACAATTCAAATTCTATCTTCCTTTCTGTAAAATAGTAAAATCTATTTTAATCTTTTACATAGTTTCTTTTTATCATCCCATGCCATACACATTTCTTCCACACAAAGTTCAAATACAGTTTCTGTTTTAAATCCCTCTCTTAAATCTCCTAAAGTAGTAGATACTCCATAAAAAGTAAAGTTTTTACCAAAAGGTTTATTATAGGCAGTAGTATTAAACGGACATAATTTTCTTTCTTCATAATTCATTTTTCAACCATCCTTTTCCGATTAAATCTATCCTTTAAATGTTTTAATCTCATCCAAATTGTCTTTAATAAATTGTGCCAATTTAATTTTTGATTTCCAATCTTTATCTTCTATCAATTTATCAAAAACATATCTTTCAATTGGTGTAGTTATAATTATGTCAGGATCTGAATTAAATTCATAGAAGACAACATGTTCTTCGCGATTACTAATGCAATCATCGGCGATATACCAACCACCAAAATACCTTACAATTGGTTCAATAATTTGTTCAGCATGACCCCACTTATTTACAATGATTTCAGTAATTTCGTTATTTGCACTATATCCATCTGTTTCTTCTCTATAATCATTTCCATAGTAAATATGAAGGGATCTAGTTTCTCCTAGATAATTTAAATTAATGTAATGAGAATTGGTTGAATTTTGTTCTAACTTGGCCCCTTGATCAAAATTTGCTAAAACAAAATCAAAAATTTCCTTAGCAGTTATTTCTCTTTTTAATGCTCCACACGTACTTATACCCATTTTAATAATCTCCTTTTAACTGTTCGCCCTTTGTCGAACCAGTTTTTAATTTTCTACCACTTAACCGCATACCTATCTAATACCTCTTGACTATACAAATAAGAATTGTCATTATAACTAACAACATCTTCCCACCATCTAATTCCAAAATCAAATCTTTTTAATGAAAAATGAGGAATATCATCATCGTGTACATAAAACAGAATATCATTCCTACCACCTTCTTCATTTCTTTCAACACTACTATTTGTTTTAACTTCTTCACAAAATTTAACTCTTGTATTTAATTTTTCTTTGAAGAAATTTGTGAAATCTTCAATGGTTGAATCTCCTAATAAAGTTCCTTGCCATACACAGAGTTGATTAAATGTGTTTTCATTTGAAATGTTATTACTCTTAATGATTTTTCCAGTGATGTCATATAATAATGCTCTACTAATCTTTTCCATATGATTATCATCCTTTCATTTATCGATACGATGAATTCGTGCTTTTAAATGCTTTCTAATTTAAGCACTAATTCTCCTACTTCATTGTAAAAAATATCTGCAATCTTTTTACCTTTCATTTCAACTAACTCAATACGATATGCTCCATTTTCAAATGCTCCTATTTTTCCATTGTTCATATTGGTTAGTAATTCAACTCTCATTTTGACAACTTCTTTCTCGTCCATAAATAAACACTCCTCGTCTTTTAATTTTAGATATAAAATAGTATTTTTAAAGGTTTTCTAACATACTTTTTGACCACAGGTATCCTTCTAAATCCTCATTGATCCAAAAAACTTTTCTATCATCTGTGCGAAAATCCCCAATTGTAACTTCTTGACCTGCAAATTTTAACATTCCATTATGACAATAAATATTATCATACTTAATATCTGCTTTTAAATCTTTTCTTACCCTTGCTTTTTCATTAAATTTCAACATAACTTAAAACCATCCTTTTCTGGGACTATCAATCCCTTAATATATCTAAAACATCAGTCTTCGAAAAAGTATACCAATTCCAATCCTCTTGATTAATGTCTCAAATATCTCCTTTAGTGTTTATATTGATGTTGGTCATGCCTCTAGATAGGAATACCCCATCTCTGGGATCACCAATGTATTGCTCTTGTAATCTTGATTTTATTCTACTAACAGATTCATCAACCATTATCTCAAGACAATTGTTGTTACTCAATTCCTTTAATATGATAGAACTACCCATTTTTCCATCTTTTCTTTCTCTAACATTGATTAATTCACATTTAACTTGTTTTGGTTTCATAATGATCATTCCTCTCTAAGATATTTTACGCATAAACAAATTCATACTCATTTTGATTAAAATGAAAACTCATAGTTTCAACACTCATCACCATGTCATTATGTTCTCCTAGAAAATTCCATGTAATAACATAACTATTTTCAGCTTTGATTGCTGTGTATATTACTTCTTGCATTCCTTTTACCGTACTTCTAAACTTGAATTTATCTGGCAAATTTAACACTTTTTCAGAACAAACTCCTTTAGATTTGGCGAGTTTATAATATCTGGTAGCCATTTCTCTTAACAACGCATGTTCAACACTAATCATTATCAGCATGGTTGTTGGATTTGGAGTTTGTTATTCAATTAAATTAACCATATCTCTTAAAATTCCATCTTTGAGAACTTGAGTTTCTTTATGTTCTTGAAATTCTTCAAACGCTTCTCTTAGTTTCTCGTCTGAGAATAGTGAAAACATTTTATCCATTTCCATAATAATTTACTCCTTCAAATTGCTTGCCCTTTGTCAAGTCAATCAAATTTTCTTAATTTACTTTATTACACATGATAGATGAATCAATTTGATCATTCGTCCAATCAGTTTGATAATATCCTGCCAATTCTCCTTCCTCTTCTACTTCATAAATTATGCCCCATTCGAGTAGTTTTTGTATTTCTAATTTGATATTTTCAAGAATCCAATTCTTCATTGTTTGGGAAGAAATAAAATACATTAGAATTTTTTCAAAGGAATCAATAATATCTTGTGGTGTGGTATAAAGAGTTTCCTTTACAAGTTTGACGATTGTTTGTTGAACATCATTTTGTAGTTTCATTTGTTAATCAATCCTTTCAAGTGTAATATGAAATTAGACATTCAGGGGATTATAAAATCATGTCTACTCTGTCGAACTTGTATAATCCCTCATATAACCTTTTGCTAATTGTACGCCCTCTATTTTGCCTTTTAGTCGTTTGTATTCTTCTGAATCTTTTAAATGAGCGAGAATTATAGTTTTTAATTCAAGTTCTGCTTTGTCCAACCTACTGTGCAAATCTAAGAGTGCTTCTTTATATGTCATCATAATTTCTCCTTCCAAACTGGTTCTATACATCCATCATCTATTAAATCTTGTCTGAATTTAATTACTCCATCAACTTCTTCAAAATCTATGCTGCATTCCTCACAGATACATTTCTTATCGTCCCAAAATACTGCCTGTGGATATATTTCATCCTCAAAACATTCTTGACCACACGCTGCACATCTCATCATAATCTTTGAACAACTCTTGGAAACTCTTAATGGGTTTCCCCATCCTTTAGGTTCAACGTCAAATTCTACTGTAATTGAATCGAGATCAAATTTATCTACATTAAGTATAATTCCTTTGCCGTGACTTACATGTTTAACTCTCATACCTTCTTTAACTCCCTTATTAACTTTTAGTTCTTCCATTAATTCTTCAACATCGTTTTTCAAGCTGGATATTTTAGAAATATCAAATCTCTCCATATCATTCTTAACTTCATCTGATATACCTACCATTAGATTTAAATCATCTAAAGCTCTCTCTATTAATTCATAAGCCTTATCTAAATTATCCCAAACTGTTTGGAGATTCTTTTCTGTCTTGTTTACTCTTTTCATTCTATATTTCCCCTTTCAATTCCTCTAAATTAATACTCAATAAATTTGCTACTTTTAATAATTCTTCACCAGTGATGCTATTCCTTTTTAATTTACCTGAAAATGTTTTGTCATGAATACCCAATTTATCGGCAAGCCATATTTGACTCCTACCCTGTTCATCTAATACTTTCTGAATATACTCCCCGATGTCCATACTGTCCTCCTCACTTTCCTTATCTTAATTACATTATATATTACTCTTGCTCATGTGTCAATACTTTTGTCTTAAAAACTAAGACTATTTTCTAAATAAATAAGACAATTATCCAAGGAAATTGCGTTTTGATGGGAGTTTTAAAAAACCAACCAACGCATCAAAATGCCGTTTAGATACGTTGGTTGGAAAATTATTTTATGTATTAACTCAACTGATAATTAACTTTTTCCAATTTCTTTCTAATATAGTTCAATCCCTTACCTGTAACATATGTAACTGGAACCATTTCACCATTAGGAATTGTCGCTTCTTTTACCATAAAATGTCCAGCTGTAACATTCTTCTGATATGGTGTATTATCCTTACGAAGAACTTTTATTTCCCTTAGAAATGCAAATAATTTATTACGTCCAACGTCTAACACTTTTGATATATTTATCATTTGTTGACAATTTGGAGCGAACATTACTTTAGTATATCCATTTGCTAAATCTTGAAGTTCTTCAACCTGAATTAATAGTTCGGCAATTCTTGCTTCATACTTCTCCTTACTCTCAGCATTAGAGAATTTTAGTTCTGCTCTGCCAGTAATTAATTCTTTAAGTGTTATACTTGCCCATTCCATAAATAAATTCGCTTTAGGTTGTTTTGTAAATCTTAACATTTGAAATAATTGTTTAAATTTATAGAATATCATTTCCCTTTCTATTTCTCTTTCTCCTTCAACCTGTTTCATTTTGAAATAGGTTGGATCTTTGATTATATCTTTATTTCTTGAAATTGTTACGTTTAATTGGGTATCATTTTTATAATCAAGAGCATCACTAATTTGTTTTCTTGTCATATAGAAATCACCATTCTCTGTAGATGTATCTTTATAACATTCAATTTCGAATCCTTCAAATAATTTCTTTCTTGCTAATTTTAATTCCATTAATTTATTATCTCTTTCATTTATTATTTTATTTATTACTGTTTATATAAATTACCATTACTTATTCACAATCATGTATATCATCACATCCTTAAATTATTTTACAATGTATTAAAAGCATTCTTTAATTAAGTTTCACTAAATAACAACTATAAAATTCTGTATAATCAATAATAAATTTCTCAGTTTTTTCTACGGAACAAAAACATCCTGAAGGATTGTATGGTTTCTTTAAATCATTTACGGTGATATGTATCTTCTTTTTATGTTCCGTAATTGATACAGACAACAATGAAGGATCTGGATATTTGCCTTTTACGCCTAACGGTTTAAACATTTTAGGTATATTTGATTCCTCTAAGATATCTATGTCATAAGTTATATTACCCTTCAAATAATCAATTGTTTCCTCATCAGATGGATAAAGTGTAATAAGAACTTTCTTTGCTTTTGTAAATACAAGAATGAATTTATCTACTATAACATGCCATATTCTATTTTTCTTTTTATTTAAATTTTTATGTTTATGATTAGAGATAAAAGTTATAAGATACTTTCTTGCTCGAATAATATCATCTATAGTCCATGTGATATAACCTAATTCTCTTTCTAGGAAACGCTCACAAGCATGAGTGGTTATATGATACATAATTTGTTTTCATCTCCTTACTTCTTGTTTAAAATAAACCTTCAAACCAATTTCTAAATCCTTAATCTCATTTTCTGATAATAAGGTACTACACAATTCATTTGCCATTTGATCTGCCATTTCTTCAGTATCATCTTGAAGTTTATTCATTGCTATGTAGTGTCCTATCTCATGTGCTAATACCCAAGGTTAATTTTGATACTTTTCTAACACTTCAATTTTACAATTGTCTAATAATATTCGTCCATTTCTGTCTTGATGATATAGGATACGTCCTGCTGCTGTTCCTAAACCATTTTTATACTCAAAAGGGATTGAGAATAATGAGCATAGATTGATTAGTCTTTTGTTAAGATTCATTTCTGTGTTAGTGCGTTGTTCTTGTTTGAGTTGGATTTCTTTTTCAATTTGCTTTTCTGCAACAAAGATGAAATGGAGATATAGTGATAAAAATATAAGGGTTATAATAAATGAGAAATGAGAATATAAAAATTGGATGAGGTATTGTCATTTTAATCACTATCCTTCAATTTATACTTCTTCTTTCGTGAATAGTCTTTAGGACTTTTATGTGGTTGAGTGCCAGTATTAAATTGAACTAGCACTCTACCTCTGTCAATGTAATTGGATTGTCTCTTGTTTCTCTTAGTCATTTTGTATCCTCCTAATCTGTAGTTATTTTAAATCCCAAACATTCCTTCTAAACTATGTCTAGCAATTGTATAAGGACATTTATCACAGTCAGCATTTTTCTTTTGCATTTCTTCAAATGCACAGCCACCTTGACAAACATTATAACCGTTATCTATCATTGCTATCAATGCACGATATTCATTTTTGGTTATTTTAAGATTAATTTCTTTTAGTTTGCTCATTAGTTTATTTCCTCCTTTGAATGATGTATTATTTAATTAGAGCGTTGAGTTTTGCAATTTCCAATTGCTGTTCTAGGTAATTTGCATTTTCCTTTACTTTTTCTAATTCTTCCTTAATCTTTTCAGTATCATATGCTTTTGAATATCCATCTGATTCTAAGCTTCTGCAATATCCTTCTACCTCATAATAAGACATAACATCATAATATTCTAATTTACCGTTAATAAAAGTTGTTACTTTTTCATTATCGGTATAAGCATCCTCAATGATATATTGTTTTATCATATCATATCCCTCCTTTATTATAAAATAATGGTTCTTTAAACCGTCTTTGCACTCCATTTCATTAATCCATATGTGAGGGATACCATAACCACGCTCAATCCATCTTTTTGCTTCTTGTACAGAATTAAAATCACGATCAATAATACAAGCATTACCATTAGAATAAATTATTTTTACTTTACACATATTAAAACTCTCCTTTAAAATATTTCTTAGTATTTTTAACTAATTTATTAATTGTTTGCAATGTATTTATTACAGTAATTCTAACATTCTCGTCTTTTGAATCACTCCAAATACTTTCCCATTCTTTTATGTTATTTTCGATATATTCTAACTTATCAAGAACATCTTTTTTTCTTACTAAGCCAAACATAAATTACTCCCTCCTACTAAATCGTCATTTCGAAGTATTATAAATTATCTTGTAAATAATCAAGATATTTTTCCATCTCACTCTTAACTGCCATTCTTGCCTGTTCTATACCATGCCCTAATTCGACATGACATAATTCAGTAAATATTTTCTTATTGAATTCATCTGGAATAGTAGGGCTAATCTCTCTCCATCTAATTTTACCTTTAGCGAAAGAATAAGTACACCAAATATTATTGAGAATATAGTCAAAATCGTTAGCAATTTTCCATGCATGAGAACATTTTTTTAATTGTTTGTTGTAGTATCCAAATTGATTCATATTCTACCTCCTAAACTTGTTTACATTGATATTCCCAAAATCCCCATTCATCTAATCTTCCAAAACCTCTAGTTAAACAACCAGAAATATCAGTTGAATATTTAATTCTTATATTATTGTCTTTTATGTATTTCTCCTGTTGCTCAATGGTTAATAAGTCCCATTGGTTAATTGTAATATTATAATTTTCAGGTATGTCATCAAAATCTAAGTCATAAAAATCCATTTTAATTCTCCCTCCTAAGAAATGCATGTTTTATTTGTTCCTTTCAATTATATAAAATAATTCTTGATTTATTCTATATAAATTTCTTCAATGTCCTCTTCAAGATTTTTGACAATATAAGGATTAGTTGTACTGTGTAATTCATTTTCTAGTTTATTAATAATGTCTCTAATTTCTTTCATTTATATCAATCCTTCTTTAAATAGTTATTTAACAAGTACATAAAAGTAAATAACCTATTCCTGTCATTAATTTCTACAGTGAATTGTTTCTTATTATTTTTAAAACATCCAAACACTTGACTCTTTTCAAAACCTTCACAGTATACGGAATGTATATCTCTATCCTCTTCGAATAATTTCATAAAGTCAACATTAATTTTTTTCTCGGATACAACTGACACTTTCCAGTTATAAAAGTTGTTTCTGATTATCATAGATAGGTCATGCTTCTTTAGATTTATTTTATAAACAGGTAAGAGAATTGATTTAGACATATGAGTGTTAATTACTAAAACTGGATTGGCGTTATATTCTTCATATCCAGAATCGGAATAATCATAGAACAATCCATTAATATCATCTCGAATAAACATTATTTGATCCCAATAACCTTTCTTATAAATCATGTTATCACTAGGTTCATTTACTCTACACCATGTTAATAAGTCTATTGGCAGTCTCTTAGAATAGAATTCTCTAAATTCCTCAATTACTTCTGCCTTATCTTTATCTTCATATGCTTTTTTATTGAAGTCTAGATTATATCTCTCCATATCGTCTAAGAGGTAATAAGTTTCTGTTGACATTATTTATCAATTCCTTTCTTATTTTACGTTAAAACACTAGTTTCATTCACTATACATTTTTACATATTTCTTACCAAGGATCATTTTTACACTTCATTTGTTCGTCTACGTTTAATCTCTGAAAATATTCTATAAAATCAGAATAAGATATTATGCATCCGTCTATATAATATTTATTACCAATTACAAGTAATGATGGATAATCTCCTACTTTCCAGCTCAAGCATGGCTTAATACAGCGACATCTTAACATTTATAATCATTCCTTTCTTGAAATACCAGCTTTATCGGGAATTATTCTTTTGAAGCTATTGCCATTAGTTCTAATGTTAATAAATATTTTTGTGCATTTTTCATTGACTCAATTAAAATTATGCTAACTTGTTGTTCTTCTAAAATTTGAATCACTTTATTTAAATTAGAATATGTTTCAGAAATTGTTCCTTTATTACTCATTTTATTTAATCTCCAATATTTCTGACAATTCTATAATTGTCATATCATTTCCTTTTTCAACATATAATTCACCTTGGATTGTTCTTGTGCTTATCTTCTTTGTTTTTGCTAGTTGTTTTATTGTGTCAAATAATTCAGTTCTATATGTCCAATTAATATAATGTTTTCCTTTTATATTTCTGTATTGATCGCAGGAATCTTTCACCTCATTGTTATTATATTTAAAACTTGGTTTCATATTTAACCCTACTTTATTCCTTATAAGTAATTATATAACAAGCAAAAAATAATATCAATAGAAAAATTTAAATAGCAGAGAATATTATTTTTGTTTCCCTGCTATTTAAGATAATCAAAAAGTTATTTATTTACCAATCATCTCTCATGCTACTCCATCTATTCAAATTAACATATGATGATTGATTACTAGTTCTATTATTGTCTTTTTTGATATATGAACGACAATTTTCACACCTCCTATTACATTCATAAGATGACACTCTTTTAATTGCTTTGTCAAAATGATTGCACCAATTTTCATTCTCAGTATAATATGACATATACATTCCTCCTAATAATATTTTTAAATTAACTTATGAAAGAGTGATTTTAAGGTGGTCTATTATGACCATTTATTTTTTAGTTTTTTCATGGCAATTTCAACTTTTCTTGCCTTATCTTTACCAAAGAAAATAAAGTAATCTTGGTCAATATCCCACCAAAAATTATTCTTGTTTTTATTACCTTTTATATATTTTTGCATATCGCAAACTTCTTTATAACCATAAGAATTTTCTGACAAATGAATGGCATTTTCTCTTACTGGCTCAAATACATTTTTATTGCAATATATCCGCATTGAATTATCCTCAGAATCTTTTACTTTATTAACTGTAAATACTTCATATTGATTAAAATTTGCAACCATTCTACGCAAGGACTGAGGCAATCCACCAAATTCAAATTCTGCCGAACCCATATAATCCATACTTAACAACGAGTCAATACCAACAATATTTTCAATCTTAACATCTTTGAATTTTGCTCGTTGAACCAACCAAGGACTTTTAATTTCTTGAGTTTTCATTTAAATTCCTCCTTAAATATTTAGTGAATGAAAGACTGTTTTTAAAGGATGTCTTTTCCTGTTTGGCAACTCCTTAAAAGGCCACCACAATAACAAGCCCATATTAACCAATTTGCATTTTATTTACTCATTTTAAATCCTCCTTAAAATATTGTTTATTCTTCTCTTATGTCAATTACAACTCTTCCGCATTTTGGAATGCTTTTTTCTAATTCCTTTTCCAACTCTTTTATAGCTTCGGTTTTTTGATCATATGGACACATAAATAAGGCATTCCATAATTCATACTTATTTACCATATGCTACCTCCATAAATGTTATAACTTATTGGAATTACTCTAAATAATTCAAAACGTCATCCTTCATATCTTTCATATTATACAGATTCATAAAATCATTAATGAATTCTAGAAGATATTTTTCTTCAATCAACATATCAAACTTAACTGTATGCCAAACATAGTTATAGTCAAATTTATCAAGTCTTCGATGAGTTCTAGAATCCCAATCTCTTTTCTTTAACAGATAAAGATTAAACTTTTCAAATTCCTTCTTATCTAAACTACCATAATCCGTAAAATAGTAAGGTTGTTGACGGCTATAAGGCTCAACATGGGGATAGTTAAAGGGTTCAATCATAAATCCTTTTTCATTGCCGTATAGTCCTTTGTATACGTTATTTTCTACATCAAAGTCAAGAATACCTACTTCATCTTCATCTACATTGTTTAATTTTGTAACATAGAAAGTTCCACCATTGGCAGAGAAATTCGCATTGATTACTACAATTCCTTTTTCGAAGTTTTTAGTTTGATACTTTTGAATTAGTTGTTCCGTCTTGTCGGCAAACTCTTGATCCAAAATTAATTCTTTATTGCTCTGACCTATTTTACCATCCATAAAGAATTGATGTACAGTTTCCAGTTCTCTTAAAGTAAATTGCTTTTCCATTAATAAAACCTCTTTCTTTAATTATTTCTTAAAACTTTCAAAATTACCTGTTTGTCTTTCATCAAAGAAAAATGTGTAACCATTAATTCCTTTAATATATTTTTCTCTTTGCTTAATATTTGTCCACTCGATAATATCCGTACCACCAAAACAAAAAGCTAATTCTGCCATTGGCTGTCGGTCTTTTTCGTAGAAAATTCTAATTGCTGTTACAATTCCATGTTTTTCAGGAGTATAATTTTCCATTTAAATCATCCTACTTTCTTTCTTACAATGCTATGAATTCTGCCTTTTCTGGGATATTATAAAATAACCTTATAAAACCAATCTGTAGATTTCCTTTCTGCATCATTCTTATACTCAACGCAAGAAGATTTAGAAGATTTGTATTTTCCTTTTAATACCTCCTTTAAATCTTTAATAACTCCTTCATTCCAAATTAGATAGAATTCTTTGTTTGTTCGTATGTACCCTCTTTTCACCCATTTCTTGAAAGTACCATTGTTGTTCCAAGATACTTTATTTACAATGCCGAATTCAGTAATTGTGTTAATTTCAATTTCTTCATAATAAAATCCTTTCTCATTCTCGTATAGCCTAACTTCC
>Ga0209416_1001355_pt1 | contig 17341 bp, 15 predicted proteins | sample RifGroF1_FD_184001 | JGI IMG/M metagenome (GOLD analysis project Ga0209416, IMG submission 184001) | Groundwater microbial communities from Rifle, Colorado, USA - Groundwater F1 (SPAdes) (version 2) | ecosystem: Environmental > Aquatic > Deep subsurface > Groundwater | place: Rifle, Colorado...
TAGGTAGTCCCGTTTTTATTGGTGTAATTTTATCGGTAATTTTAGTACGATGGGCATGGTTCGTGAATTTATCTAATAAGGCTAAATTCTGGATTGTTGGCGGAGTTAGCATTTTCTTGCCGATATTGAGTCGTGCTCTTACCTTATATCTTCCTGTTGGCATGGTTGATTTTATCGAACAGTGGTTCCCCACGGTTGTGATAGGTATGGGTATATGGATGTCCAGCCAGGTCTGGAATAAGTTGTTTGGTGCTGATGGTGCTATTTCTAAAGCAGCCACCATCAAACAACTTAATGCTCCGACTAAACAGCAAGTTGTTGAACCCGTTGAGAAATAAATAATTCACGTATTGGAATTGGGGCTAGGAAGTCGACATCCGAAAAGATACTATTCATCTCTGGTATCCTGCCCCATAAAGTTTTTAGAGATGAGAAACAAGAGAGATGAATAATGGCAAAAGGACGTAAGACCGGTGGTAAAAGTTGGAATTTTAAAGATTTAATAGATCAAAAATTTAATAGGCTTTTAGTGGTTTCTTTAAACCGAATAGACGCCAACCCAGGCGATACACATCGCAGAACGTTTTGGAATTGTCTTTGTGATTGCGGAAACGATGCGGTTGTTGAAAGTCACAATTTAAGAAGTGAAGCAGTAAAATCTTGCGGGTGCTATAGGAATGAACAGATAAAAGAACGATGTTTCATTGATTTGACGGGTATGAGATTTGGGAAATTATTGGTTTTAGACATTGCGTATAAAAATAAAACTGGGGGATATTATTGGAATACCGTGTGCGATTGTGGAAATCCTAAAGTTGCTGGGGGAGCAAAATTGCGAGGAGGACGAGCACAATCTTGTGGTTGTATTAAGTTTGAAGAGAAATTTGGAAAAGCCACTTTTAATCACTTGTATGCTCAATACGTTAAGACCGCTCAATACAGAAATTTGAGTTTTGAACTCAATCAAGAAGATTTTAAAACTTTAATTAGCGGAAATTGTTTTTATTGTGGAATTATTCCACTCCAAGTTGTAAAAAGTAAGTACGGGTGTGGAGATTTGATTTATAACGGCATAGATAGGGTAGATAGTAGCATAGGCTACACCACAGAAAATGTTGTTTCCTGTTGCGGTACTTGCAATGTAGCAAAAATGGCTATGTCAAAAGAAAATTTTTTATCATGGATAGAAAGAGTATATAAGCATTCTTTTTTAAGTGCATGATTTTTATATTGATCAGTTAGAAGGCAGGAGGCGTAAGTGCCTCCTGCCTATTTTTATATATGGAGATGATTATGAATTATATATTGGCGATAGATCCATCGCTTTCTAACACCGGACTATGCTTGTTTGATACCATCGGAAATCCAATTAAAACAATGAGTATTCCCACCACTTCTAAACAAAGTCATGGTGAGAGACTAAAAATTATAGCAGATGTATTATTGGGATTGCGACAACAATATCCTATTACTCTGATTGTTTTAGAATCAGGATTTTCACGTCATGCTGTATCAACACAAGTTTTATACCGCGTTAGAGGCGTTATAGACTATTTGTTTTATGACATACCAGAAATCTGCTATGCACCGTCCAGCATAAAGAAGATAATATGTGGAAACGGTAGAGCGGATAAATCCTTGGTACAAGGAAAGATATTGGAAATGTTTCCTTATATGAAGTTTGAAAATCAGGATCAATCGGATAGTGTGGGTATAGGGTTGTGTTATTTTATAGAACAAGGAATTATACCATGGAGGAATAGCGATGCCTAAAGAAAAACTCTGTGGAATTTATTGTATTGAAAATATTGTAAGTAGATGGTACGACCATAGAAATAACCTAAAATATAATCGAAATCGCATAAAGGAGACATAAAAACAATGGGACGAAAAACATTTAAAAATATTATTACTTCTCCTGACAAATGGGAAAAGGTTAACGAAAAAAATAAGCAATTGATGAAAGATTTTTTAAGAGAAAAAGATACCAGATCTTCTTCGGGAACGGTTGACGGATATAGAAGTGATCTTTCTATATTTTTTACTTTTGTATTAGAAAATTTAGATAATAAATTTTTTGTAGATATTCGTAAGATGGAATTTTCCCAATTCTTTAGTTTTTGTGTTAGCGACCTCAAATGGAGTTCATCAAGATTCAATCGAATGAGAAGTTGCTTGTCCAGTCTGAGCAACTTTGTCGAGCGAATGATGGACGAGGAATTTCCTCTTTATCGGAACACTATTTTAAAAGCGGTGGAAACAATGCCTAAAGTAATGTCAAGAGAAAAAACTATTTTAAGCGAAGATCAAATCAATAATTTACTAAAGCATTTAGTGGATTCCAATAAATTGCAGGAAGCGTGTTTAATTAGTTTGGCTATTTCCAGTGGAGCTAGAATAAGTGAACTGTTGAGATTTACTACAGACATTATTGACGAAAATAATTTAGCATATTCCGATATCTTTATTGAAACCAGTAAAATGATAAAAACTAAAGGGCGGACTAAGACCGGTGATATGAAATTTAAATATATTATCAAGGATTTATTTATTCCATATTATGATTCATGGCTAATAGAACGTAATAAAATCATGGAAGCGAACAGTCAGAGTCATACTAGCATTTTTATTAAACAAGACGGTTCTCCAGCTACTATGGGCACAATTCGTTACTGGATTCCTAAATGGGAAGAATTTCTTGGTGTTCCATTATATGCCCATGCGTTTAGGCATTATATGGTTACTTTTCTTACTCGTATAGGATTGACCAGCGATTTGATAGTCGAAATTTGTGGCTGGAAAAGTGCTTCTATGTACGCCATTTATAATGACCTAACAGGGAAAGATCGAGAATGGAAGGAACTCGATAATCTCAAGGCGCACTTTGATAAGTAATTCAATTTATATTTTCAAGTAATAGAAAGGAGGGTAAAATATAAATGGCTGAATATAATGTAATGGTAAAAATGCAATTATCGGATATCGGTGTAGAAGCACAATTGGCTAAAATACAAGCCAAGATAAAACCGATGAGTGTTCCAATTACTGTAAAAGCAACAGATGTACAAAAATTAGAAACCAGTTTAGGAAAGTTAAAAAATCAGCTGGAATCCCTAAAGATAAAAAACCAAGACGCTTTTAAAAATCCTGAAGTTGCCAAACAGTATCAGGATGTCAGTAATCTTATAGGTGCTTACGGTAAGGGAACGGCTTCTCTAGGGCAAGTTCAAGTTGCCATGGGAGGGCTTAGAAATAAGTTTGAAGAAGTTAATCAAGCCGCCAGAACAACCATAACCAGCACTGATAATTTTGGTACGGCTATAGCTAAAGTTGTTGGCAAAATCGCAATGTGGGGTGTTGCTACAACCGCACTATATGGAACTTTGAGAAAAATAAAAGAAGGCGTTCAGTTTATTGAAGATTTGAACAAGTCTATGACGAATGTTCAGATCGTCACCGGAATGTCTACTTCCCAAGCAAGAGCTTTGGCAATTGAATATAATAACTTGGCGAAAGAGTTGGGCGCAACTACTCTGGAAGTCGCTGAAGGATCGCTGGAATGGCAGCGACAGGGTAAAACAGCAGAGGAGACACAGAAATTATTACGCGCCAGTGTAATGATGGCTAAATTAGGTAATTTAGACCAGGCGCAATCTACGGAATATCTTACATCTATTATTAATGGTTATAAATTAAGTTTAGATGAAGTTATGCCTACTATTAGTAAACTTGTCGCGCTTGATAATAATTATGCTTCTAGCGTAGGTGAAATTGCAGCAGCGCTACAAAAAGTATCAGCAGTTTCTAGTCAGTCAAATGTTTCCCTGGAAGAAATGGCTGCTATGATTACCGTTGTATCTTCAGATACAAGGATCGCAGCAGAAACTATTGGCCAAGCATGGAAAACCGTCTTAATGAGACTCCAAAATGTAAAATTAGGGAAGTTTCTATCGGAAGACGGCGAAGATATTTCTGATGTCGAAAGAGTTCTTACTAGTCTGGGCGTAAAGGTTCGTGATGACAGAGACTCATGGCGAGATTTTAGTGATGTTTTGAGCGATACCATGGTTCTCTGGAGGCAACTTGGATCAGAGGGCAAAACCGTTGAGCAGTCTATGATTGCTAATGCCTTCGCCGGTCAGCGGCAAGCCAATGTCTTCATCGATTTAATGAATAACCAAGATAAATATAACGAAGCCCTAAAAGTTCAGGCGGAATCGCTTGGGCTTGTTGAACAACGCTATAAAATATTTAATGATAGCGTTGAAGCCGCTAAAAATAGATTTGCCGCTTCTCTGGAAGAAATGTGGTCTAAAACAATAACGCCAGAAGCAATCAAGAATATCGCCGATTTGGGCACAAAAATAATTGGTGTAATCAACACTCTCGGTGGTCTTATACCCATATTAAAAGCTATCGGTGCGGCTTTAATCGTAATAAACTATCAAACCATTTTATCTGGTTTGGGATCTCTTGTTACTATTATACCCGCCGTAATTAGCGGACTCACGGGAATAACCTTTGGACTAGGCGGAGTTACAACAGCCTTGGCTGCAACAACCGCCGGAACAGCCGCTGCGACTGCTGGTATTAGTATTTTGGTCGGTGCCCTGGTACTACTTATTTCTAATATCAAAACCGCTGAAGAGCGCGTTGTTGCTCTGAATGAAGCCTTTCAAGAAGATAGCAACCAATATAATAGCAATCAAGAAGAACTTAAAAAATTAGCAGAAAGATACGAAGAACTATCTAAAAAGGTCAACAGGTCTCTTGAAGACACTATAGAATTATTAGATATACAAACAACGCTCGACACCAAATATGGTGCGCTTACCGCCGGAATGGACTTATACACGGATGCCATAGGTGGTAATAGTAAAGCCATAGAAACTAATATAGCATGGATAAAAGCGCAGCAAGGTATTGAGTCTCTAAGATTTTTGCGAGAACAAGCAGATAAGTATAGTTCTGCTAGGGACTATATGGAAGACCAAAAAAAATACGGGACGTATAACCTCGGTAAACTTGGAGGCATGGGTACGGAAAAATTTACTCCCGAAGAACGATTGGACTATCTGGGAGGGCAATTAGCCAAGGGCAAAGAAAATATTGGTGAATTTAATTACAACGAGATTACCAGAGAAATTGAAGAGCTGTCTGGTGCTATTGAAGCAGCTAACAACGTTATTATTTCGTATGAACATAACACCAATATTCTAAAAGCTACGAGCGATGAAAGTGCCGTTGCTACAAAACGCTTATCTGGCGAACAAGGTGACTTAGTTGATGCCCTGCGCGAAGTTGAAGAGGCGCAAAAAGCAGCCGCCGCTGCCGTTCCAAATCCCGAAGCAGAGATTGCTTCCATGCAGTCTCTATTGGATACCATGGATGCCGTAACCGCTGCACAAAAAGAACAGACAAGTGCGGGCTACGTAAGCGCTCAAACCGCCGTAGAACTTATACGTGTCAACGCCGAACTTGCGAAATATCTGACTCAAACAGCTAATGGATACATCTTTGATGCAGAAGCCGCAAAGAAGGCTACATATCAGGAAATGCTAAATGTTTTTACCAAATATAACATCGCCAGCGCTGCTGTAGCTGCCGCTAACGGCAACTATAAATTCGCAATGTCAGCTATTGCCGCTGCTACTGCCACCAAAGACGAAAAAGATGAAATGGTGGGGTTGCTCAATGCCTTTGCTGCAATGAGTGCTCCTAGCATTGACAAAGCAACGGTTGCTACAAAATCTCTCTCAAACGCACAGTCTACTTATAACGAACTTCTCTCTGTTACGGTTTCCATGCTTAAACAGCAAGCACAGGATCAAAAGAATAATCTTCAGGATCAACTTGATTCCTATAAATCCATAATAGATAAACAAAAAGAATTATTGGATTTGAAGAAAAAAGAAGATGAATATAATGATAAAGTGGCGGAAAAGAATCGGGAATTATCCGATATTGAAAATGAATTACTACAACTTCAATTTGATAACAGCGAAGAAGGTAAGAAACGTAGACTTGAATTAGAAGCAGAAAAAGTAGAAAAAACCAAAGAACTTACTGACATCCAGAATGACTACAGCGTAGAAACTCAAAAAGATGCTTTGGATAAAGACTACGATAATTTCAAAGAAGGTATTGATTCCAAACTAAATGCTCTTGACAGATACCTGCAAAACGCCGGAGAACTCAATGCCAAAGCCATGGAGTTAATAAAAGGACGATCGGCGTCATTTTATAATTCCCTGCTTGAATGGAACCGCCAATATGGTAGTGGCATAGATTCTACGATTCAGAAATTGTGGAATATGGCTGGCGCCCAAGCAGCCGTTGCTTCTGCCACTGGTGGTGGTGGAGCGAATTTTGATGATGCGTGGGCAAAAAAGGCGTGGAGTGCCGGAGATTATATCAATTGGGATATGATGAGCCACGAACAATATCCTACAGAGTATTCCGAAGGTGGTATGGGTGTTGTACCCGACGGCTATCCAAACGATAGTTATCCCATGCGAGCCGAAAGCGGTGAAATGTTTATGATATTCAATAAACAACAACAACGCCAATTATCTAAAGGTGTTCCGATTTCTTCCTCGGCATTTCCGTCATTTACTACAAGTGGAAATGGTGACGGCGGTGTAAGAATTGGCGATATCGTTATTAGTGTAGCGGGATCTCTGGATAAATCCGTATTGCCGGAATTAAAAGAAACGATTTTAACAACGGTATACAAAGCAATGAAATTACGCGGTAATCAAAAGAATGCCAATGCGTTCAGCATATAATAATTTCAAGGGGTGGATGCTGGTTATCCACCCCATTTCAACATAAGGAAGGAGGTTTCTATGTTCTGGGGCAAAACATTTATTTTTAACAATACGCCAAGTGAAACCTATAATCTTCAGATATTAAATTTCGAATCCACTGGTGGTGTTGCGGATTCACCTGCTGGCAGCAATGCCACCGTTTATCAGACGTGGCTGTATCGTAAGCCGCAACCATATTTCTACGGCAAAAGCATGAACACCCCTCTTACCTTCGACCTGACAATAGGGAGTTTTGATCCCATCTGGGGTGTAGATCGTGGTTTTATCAACAGGTGGTTATTGGGTAGAAGTACTTATTTACCACTGCAAATATGCCAAGATGATATGGATGACATATATTTTAACGTAATGTTCACATCTGCTGAAAATAAATATGTAGGAAATATTCAAAGAGGTGTGGTATTGCATGGTCAATGTGATGCCCCCTGGGGATTCACAGAAACAAAGTCGTTATCATATGCGTTCCCCGATGGTGTATTACAGAATCTTAATTTTACATTTGATAACAACAGCGACGACAGTGATTACTTGTATCCCATCATATCATTTAAAACTAATAATATCGGCAGCGGTATAGTATTAACTAATTCCACAGATGCAGGTAGAATATTTCAATTCACATCTATTTCATCTGATGAAACCGTAGTAGTCAACAACAGCCTACAAACTATGACATCGGATTCTGGTTCACGGCGTATGACACAATTCAATAAAAAATGGTTCAGACTTATGCCTGGACTAAATAACTTGAACCTGCAAGGCGGATTGCGGTCATTTGATATGACGTATAAATTTGCTAGAAAAATAGGGGCATAATTATGACCTGCGGAATATATTGTATTGAAAATATGATTGATGGTAAAAAATATATTGGGTGTTCTCAAGATATTGAATGGAGAAAAAAAGAACACATGCAATCTCTCCGCCGAGGAGATCATAAAAATCGTTATTTGCAAGCGGCTTATAGATTGTATGGCGAAGAATACTTTGACTTTTATATTTTAGAAGTATTAGAATCAAATAAAGAAATTTTATGTAATATGGAAATATATTGGATTGTTTATTATAATTCTTATGTAAAGGATGGCTGTGGATATAATTTAACAAGAGGAGGAGAAGGCTGTTGGGGAGTTATTCATAGTACTGAAGCCAGAAAAAAAAACTCAGATTCTCATATGGGAAATAAGAATTTTAATTTTGGTAAACCTAAATCTGAAGAAACAAGAAAAAAGATTTCAGAGGCTCAAAAGGGGAAAACTATATCTTTAGAAACAAGAGCGAAACTCTCCGAAATAAATACTGGAAAAACCTATTCCCAAGAAACAAGACTTAAACATTCTGTTAATACAGCAGGAGAAAACAATCCTTTTTATGGCAGACAACATTCAAAAGAATCTAAAGAAAAGATGTCTCAGTGGCATAAAGGGAAAATTTTGTCAGAAACCCATAAGGAGTCTATATCAAAATCTCTAAAAGGAATCGGATGTATTTCGGAAGATAAGGTAAATATTATTATCGGGCTGTTAGAAACTGATTTGACTAAAAAACAAATAAGTGATTTAGCTGCTGTTAGTATTCCTATTGTGTATAAAGTAAAAAACGGTTATTACCACAACATATATAAATTACAGACAGGAGGGAATATAAATGAACCAGGAATTTGATGCTTTCGGATTATTTGATATTCCTTCGTGGACATTATGTAACCCTGACAAGTCAGAACTCTATAGTTTGGGAACAGTTTACGATAAAAAATATATGCCCAGGTATAATAGTTTGGGAACCATAAGTTTTACCGCTCCTGCTGTTGTAGATGGTGTAGCCAGTGATTACTACGAATTCTTGCAATATCGGCGACTTGTTTATCTTGAAAATTTAGGATATTTTATGATAACCGAAATTGAAAAAGAAGGCGATGGCGTCAACGCCTACAAGTCAATTACGGCGGAATCATTGGAAGTAGAACTGGTCACTAAAAAGATAACTGTTTTTGAAGGTACTTATAAATTTTATGACATCATTACTCCCGCACCTACTTTATTGGGCACGATTTTAACATATCTGCCTGGCTGGACAATAGGCAGTGTAGACATATCACTAATGAGTTTATACCGCACTTTTGATATTAGTGATTCTACAATTTATAGTTTTTTGATGAATGATGTAGAAACGGCTTATCAGTGCGTATTTGATTTTGACACCATAAATAAAACCATTTCTGCGCATACTGTAAGTGGGGCAATTACAAGCACAGATATATTTTTGAGCTATGATAATTTAATCAAAAACATAAAAGTAAAAGAAATAACGGACGAAGTAGTAACGGCTCTAACCGTGTATGGAGGAGGAAACTTATCTATAAACCAAGTTAATTGCTTGGGTGGTGATAAAATTTATAACTTCTCACATTTCAAATCAACAGAATGGATGTCTCAGGGATTAGTAGATGCAATTACCACTTGGGAAGCACTGATTGCAGCAAATCAAACCAATTATGCCAACCTGTTGACCACGCTACAAAATGACAATCTCTCGCTCAATACAAAAGAATCTGAACTGGTGACATTGAATGTTACTCGCTTGGCGCTTGAAGGCGTAAAATCAGCTAGGATTCAGCAAGGACTTAGCCTGTCGGCGGTAAATGCACAACTAGCAGCCCAACAAGTTCTAATTGATGCCAAGGAAGCAGAAATAGTAGTTGTAGAGGCATCAATGGCTACAACTACGGTTCAACTAACGGCTATAAATACGGCGTTGTCATTCACAACTAATTTCACCGCGGCTCAGCTCACGGAACTATCGCCTTTTGTCATAGGGTCAACCTATAATAACGGCAATTTTATCCAAACGGATATAATGTCAGCCTCTGCTATACAGGCGCAGGCACAGGAGTTATATGATCAAGCCGTAACGGTGTTGGCTAAAATATCTCAGCCCAGATATGAATTTACAGTAGATAGCGCGAATTTTATTTTTACACAGGATTTTCAGCCATTTATTACACAATTGGCTCTGGGTTCAAGTATAACGCTGGAATTAGAAGACGGTGTTTATAGTTATCCCGTATTATTGGGCTTTGATTTGAATTATGACGATCCCACTGATTTCAGCCTGATATTTGGAAATCGCTTGAGATTAGATGATAGTAGTTATATTTTATCGGATTTATTTGGACAAACTGTAACTTCTGCTATTAACACCAGTTTTAATTCCGAACAGTGGAGTAGCTGGAATGATAATTATAAAAACGATGTTTCTACATTTATTAATTCGTCATTGGACGCTGCGGTAAACAATATCGTAACAGGTACGGGACAGAACATTTTAATTAATCAAAACGGTATCAGGGTAAGACAATCAACAGGAACCGATGTTTTCAGCCCCAATCAATTATGGATGAATAACGGCGTCCTGGCTTTTTCTGATGACGGATTTGATACCGCAAAGTTGGCACTGGGGCAAATCAGCACCAGTAGTGGATCTTATTTTGGCTTAGTAGCTGAAGTAATTGTAGGCAATCTTATAGCAGGCAATCAACTTACTATTATGAATGAGAATAACACATTCTTAGTAGATGGTAGTGGCGCCACTCTTACTGATGCTACTTTTACACTAACTAGGGATAATGGCAACAACAGGATTATTATAGATCCTACAACCGGAATAGCGATTCAAAAACGTGTATCGTCGGGTGCTTTTGTCAATCAATTTTATGTCGACGGCAGCGGCAATCTGATATTTGCTGGCAACCTGTCAGGTGCTTCCGGTACATTTACAGGAAGTATTAGTGCACGTTCAGGAGATATCGGCGGTTGGCATATTAATGATTACGGATTATATGATGATAACGGTAATTATATCAGAAGCAATGGGCAGATACAGCTAGGTGTTTTAAATATAAACGGCGGCACCGGTTATTTCAACGGTAATTTTTATGCCCATAACCTGATAGGTTTATTGTCAGGGACTCAACTCAAAGACATTATTGCCGACACCATTACGTCCGGCGTAATCAGGGGCTTGCAGATATATGGTTGCGAAATATATTGGCCAGGTGTGTCAATGACAACCAATGACTATGGTTGGCCGGTAATGCGGGGCGAAAATGCTTTAACTATGAGTACGCCCGCAGGCGATGTCCAAATAGCAAATAACAGTTTGTTAATAAATCATAAAGGGCAAGTTGATATTTTTGCAGGGACATCAGCAAATGGAAAAATCAATTTATGGGGTAACATTTATTCGTCTGGGGAAATGGGAGTAAGCGGCACGTATCCCGTAGGTGTAAACACATTGCGTTTTAAAAACGGTATTATGACAGGGGCTACCATGGATGCTGTCGAATCATCGGAAAGCGCAACATGGATTCTCCCCGCACCTTCACTAAATACGGTGAGCGGTATAGAAAAATCCTATGTAGCAAGTAGCAGTTTTAGTTTTGGGCAAATAGGAAGAATAAATAGCGGTGGAGGAGTATCTCAGGCCAGTAATACAGATATAAATAATGCAAGCGGATTGGTTATGTGTACTTCACAAGGAATCTTTTCTGGAACAAGAGCAAATTGGTTGCACATCGGGATTATTAAAAAATCGGGGTGGAGTTGGACAACCGGAGGACTATTATATCTAAGCACAGGAGGCGGTATGACACAAACACCCCCTAGTGGGACAGACGTAGTAGCACAGATTGTGGGTGTTGCTACTGGTTCTAATGAAATATTTTTTAATCCTTGTTTAGTGCAAGTGGAGATGGTATAATGACAATTACTTGGACGCAGCAAGACGTTGGTGCAAGTTATGAAGAAGGATCACCTAATTATTACGCCGACTGGATGGATGGCGATGCCAGCCAAGACGGACTGACTATTGGATTAGTGGGATATACACATAAAAGTTTAGTTTTGACAAATGATGGCGGAACTACTTGGCGAGATGTCGCCATGCCTTACGATTCCGTGGTGGGGAATGACGCGCCACTATGGGGATGCGTGGCTAATAACGGTGTTGCTTTTGTAACAACGGAGCAATCTCACGCCTATGTATATAATTGGACTTCCGCTTCTCTTACTGAAGTATTTCCTTGTGAAACCCACGATGACTGGAGATTCGAGTGGAGTCAATGCGACCAAACCGGACAATACATAGCGGTGGCTACATACGGACACTATGAGGGTGGTGGAATTTATACAAATCGCGGACTTTTTATCTCCAGAGATTATGGATCAACTTGGAACATATATCTTCCAGACATTCGTATACAGAGTGTTGCTATGAATCCCGGCGGAGACACCATCTTAATAGCAAAGGTTGGTGACGACGGAACAACAACAGAAATTGTTAAGTCTATCGACTACGGGGTTTCTTGGAGTTCTGTGCTGGCGTCATCTACTGCTGGCGACATATGGTTAACTGCCGTTGATAGCGATGGTAGCCATATGGCTTTTATTGAGTGGGAGCAAAAAACGTGTTGGATATCCGCAGACTATGGAGCCACGTGGAGTGAGAAAACAATTTTAGTTACTGGTTTTGGTTCTTATAGTGGATCTATGGATATGAATGGCGACGGCTCGTGTATCATCGCTGCTTTTTGGACAAACGGATGTTGGATATCTGAAAATTCGGGCGATACATGGACGGAAATTTTTCCAGATACAACCGGTATTCGAACAACTGGCTGGCTTGTATCTAGATTCGTCGCAGATAAAAACAAGATTATGTATGCAAATAGCTATGGCCTTTCCGATAGCACAGATCGTCTTTGTATATCTACAGATCAAGGATCAACTTGGGAGCACAATGCCCCGTATGCTGGTTTTGGAATAACAAGTAATTGGAGGGTTGCGTGTAGTTCAAATAGGGAAATAATACTTGCAGGAAGTAGCGGTGATGCTCAAAAAGCTTCTTTATGCGTTGACGGATCTACTTGGCAGACCTTTTTGCCAATATCTGGTAGTGGTGTCGAGTATGCAGATTATCGAGGCGTAGGAATGAGTTCGGACGGCTCAAGCATGATACTTCTTACTAGGGTTACTGGAATGGTATTTGTATCAAACGATACCGGAAATATTTGGAGCCAAGCATCTCTTCCTGGAGTAAGTCCTGGGGGCAATGGCACGGGTGTAAAAGCATATGTTAGCAAAGATGGATCATGCATGGTTGTTTGCAGACAGTTTTTAGAAGTTGCTTTTCCATATCCTTATTACATATATGTTTCTACTGACTACGGAGCCAACTGGACTAAAATAGCCAAGGAAATAAACATTGACGATCTTGCTATGAGCGAAAACGGAGATGCAATGTTTATGAGCGATAACTCCGTTATGTGGAAATCCACAGACTATGGTGCATCTTGGACTGATATTTCCGCTGCTGTAAAAACGGCATTGGGTTTAACTACTTTGCGAATATATTATGTTGCTTGTGATATCAGCGGAAATAAGGTTTATTTAACCGACCAGCGTCGATACTTTATTCATTCAGAAAATGGTGGAACTACTTGGACAAAAAACACCGCTCTTCTCAGTGACGCTATTCCTTCCGACTCAAGCCTAGAGTGTAGTTATAGTGGGTCATATATTTTTCAGGGAACTTATGGTTCTGATACCGTCTTGGTGTCCGGCACCAGCGGATCTAGTTTTTCCGCAGAATCTTCTTTGGCGTTGCTGATTCAGTGGCTAAGTATTGACACCAATTTTGATGGTAGCAAAATTGTTGCCGGACAAAAGGGAGGATATGTATATACTGGAACCGTGTCTTTGGGGGGAAGAATAAAAAAAATTGCCGGTATTCTTTTGGCTGATATTAAAAAAGTGTCTGGTATCGCCATAGAAAATCTTAAAAAAATAGCAGGTGAAGAAAAATAATAAAATGGAGAATAACGTAATGTATAACTTAGATTTTGAAACATTTCGTAAACTTGTCGACGTCTATAATTTTTTGAATCAACTGGAGGTAAAAGGATTATCTAATCTTCAAATCTTATATAATTCAATTTATACCCTACAGGAAGTCGTGCAAAAATTAAACGAACAAACACAAAAAGCAGATAATCCCAGTGTAACGGTAGTTCCTAAGAAGGAAGGAGGGTAAACATGTCTTTTGCTGTAATTAATTCCTATGACTTAGCCCCAATTTCTTTTATTGGAGGCACAGAACAAGAACTAACGTTTTATCTATATGATAGTGCCAGCCAAATATTAGACCTGACCAGTGCGTCGTGGTGTGGCTGGGAGATGGGAAGGTATGGTAGCGCAAGTGCGGTTTTAACCAAAGACGCCGTTGTTAGTGGCAGTCCCATTAATAAAATGGTTGTTACATTGACGACTGCCGATACCCAAGATCTCAGCGGTAAGTTTATTCATCAGCCGGTAACTGTGGATAACGCCAATAAAGAGTTTAGACCTTCTCAGGGGTCTATACAAATATCTTCAAGAATCTCATAAGGAGGTGAACTGATGTCTATAACTTATTATGCTTCTGGCTCAATGCTCAATAATGTATTGGGAGCAATAGCGTATACGCCTGTTAGTAATTACTATGTGGGTTTAAGCACTACGGCGGTTTCAACCAGTGGCTCAAATACCACTGAACCCACTGGGGGAAAAGGGTACGCGAGAGTACAAATAGCCAACAACAAAACAACATTTACTTATGTTTCAACCGGATCGCTTATTACTGATATCGCCGTGGCTTTCCCAACGAGTTCTTCGGCCTGGGGAACAATCACGGATGTTTTTTTAGCAGATACTAGTGCTTCAGCAACTGGTAACGTCTGGTTTTATCAAGCCCTTCCTACTCCAAAAATCGTACAGGACGCCACAACGGTTTCATTTGCCGCAAATGCCTTGTCTTTCTCGATGACAAATTAGCAGGGGGCGTTTATGACGGATAGGCATTCGTTTAATTCGTATATTCGTAACAGTTGGATATTCGTTACTTTGGTTGATAATGCCCATTCTTTTAATTCTTATATAAGAAATACACATATGTTTGAATTAATAGCAGATGGTTATGAAGTGCTTGTATCTTGGTTTTTGGGCATACACAATAAAGTCGTAATGGGAGTTAGTGCGGTTTTATTGGGCATGAATTTCACATCAGCGATACCGGTTAGATCTATTGCAATTGGATTTACCGCATCGCTGCTTCAAATGGCTCAACATTGGGTTTTAGATGTTGCTATAAACGCTCCCGTGATTTCTGCGGTAATGCGAATGACTCAGGGAATGGGAAGCGTTGACGTCGATGTGCCGTTTTCTACACAGATGATATTGAACCAAGCCATTCCTTTGGGAACCACGGCAATTACTATTCCTGCTGTTGTGATAGTGCCGGCAATAACTGCGGCGCAATATCGTATGCTTAATTACTACGATGCCGATTTACTGAGTGATTTAGATGCTAATCTTTTATCAGCAATGGACGCTGTTGCTGCTTAATCCCTGAAAGGAGGAAAATAGTATGGCTGTAACAACAAATTTAGGACTAAGTATTTATGATACGGCGTCCGGCTCTGCTACTACTTTTCTAACTTTTAGATTAGCAGTAGCTGGTAATTCATCTAATATGAGTATCATTGATGATTGGGCTGGAGGCATAAGTGGTTCAATTTTGAGTCTCCAGGCAAATAGCCTTTTTGCCGTAGAAGCAACCCGTATTTCCGGCAATTATTATGAATCATCAGTGGCAGGAATTACATCTTATCTCAGCGATTCCATGATTAATTTACAAATTGATGTCACCAATACCGGAATTACAACAATTAATATCAACAGTCTTGGTGTGGTTACTTTGAAAAAAGTAGATGTCAGCGGGAATCTGGTGGATTTAGATTCTGGAGATTTGAAAGCTGCAAGATATACGCTGTTTATTTATGATGGTACGTACTACGTAATGATAGGTACAACAACGGCGGATCAAGTAAGCATATCGGGTACAAGTAATTATCTCGTATCTATTAGTGCCAGTAATACATTAACTAATAGTGGCGTATCGGCAAGCAGTATTTTGTCTGAAATAAGTGGTTCGGGCGTTATGTCTACAACCACTGGGTCTTCTGTAAAGCATAATGTGTCTGGTATTACTAGTGCATCATATGATAGGATTATCGTAGATGCTTATGGGCATGTAACTTCTGGGTGTCAGATGGGATTCATATCATCTATATCTGGATCTGGTGTTATGTCTACCACTACGGGGTCTTCGGTCAAACACAATGTTTCGGGGATAGCTGCTGGTTCTTATGTCAAAGTCATTGTAGACGCATATGGACACGTAACAACAGGCAGTATTGCCTATACGGGTGTTCCAGTACCCATTATATCTAAAACCGTAGGATATACATTATTAGATAGTGATTACGTCTGCCTGACAACCGGAAGTTTGGTGGTATTACCCACACCGGTGGGAAAATTGGGATTATCTCACATTATCAAAAATAGTGGTAGCGAAACCGTTGATATCACCACCGCATCAGGACTAATAGATAGCGCATCCCTGGTAACACTCGCCGCCCTACAGAAATCAACTGTGGTATCAGATAATGCAAATTGGTGGGTTATATGATGAAAGAGTAATTTCATGAAGCAGGAGACTATATCCAATGTATTGCGATAGAAGTTTGATAGATGAATCTACAGATTATTATTTTGTTAATAGGAAACGAGATAAATTACGCAGATTTGCTCTTACGGAAAATGAACTAGATTATTGCAAATCTTTCTTTTATAATCGTTGTGCCTATTGTGGTTCAACTATGGGAGATTATGACGGACGTAAAAAGATTATGACAAAAGATCACTTTAATCGTCATAAGTTAGGTACGTTATCGAATTGCATTCCAAGTTGTTTGCACTGCAATTGTTCAAAAGCCAGAAAGTCTTTTTGGCTGTGGTATAGTCTCAACAAACCAGAATTTAGTGTCAAGAGACTTGTGCGGATTATCTTATGGGTTACATATTATAGTAAGCCATCGGTATTTGCAAAACACAGCATACAAAATATCGAAAGGAAAATAAATGGGACTAGTGTTTAATGACTTCCCTATTAAGGGAATAGACGTTAGCGAATTTAACGGAAGCATTGAGTGGGATAAGGTCAAAGCAAAAGGTTGTGACTTTACGGCTGTTAGAATAGGTTACGGAAAATCAACTGACGCAAAATTTACAAATAACTGGAGTCTTTCAAAAGTAATTCACCGTATCCCTTATTGGTACCTCGACTACTATTCCAACCATAATTCATATTCCAGTGTTTACGGAATGGGAGATTATGCTTGGGGAGAAGCGCAGGCTGTTTATTGTTGGAATCTTATCAAAAACGATATGGATGGTGCTACTGCCGTATTTTTGGATATTGAAAGTGGCGGAGCTTCATATTCTCCAACAATTACTACGGTAACAGAAAGAGCGCATAATATAGCCAGGGGATTCCTTGACAAAATGGACGCTCTTAACGGTAAACTTAATGGAATTTACACCTCATTAGGATTTTTATCTTGGCTTGGTAAAGCG
>Ga0209416_1001357_pt1 | contig 17312 bp, 31 predicted proteins | sample RifGroF1_FD_184001 | JGI IMG/M metagenome (GOLD analysis project Ga0209416, IMG submission 184001) | Groundwater microbial communities from Rifle, Colorado, USA - Groundwater F1 (SPAdes) (version 2) | ecosystem: Environmental > Aquatic > Deep subsurface > Groundwater | place: Rifle, Colorado...
CTCGGGCTGAGGGACACTGGGGACTGTAGGAGGCCCCCCTACGGCAGGGACGGGTGTGCCCACCTCCTCGAAACCGGTTCGGAAACCCTCCCCCTTAAGGGGGATTTCCGTACCAGTCGAACCACCACAGAAGCACTGAGAAACAAGGGTGTTTGCTTCGCACCCCCTTGTTGTCTCTTGCAGCGCTTCGAGGGCCAGATGCTCACCGGTTCGGAAATATTTCCGTACCACCGACGTTGTTTGATTACGCACGGTTACCCTCCGAATTCGGGGGTGGTTCGGATAGGTTCGGCAATATTGCCGTACTGGTACGGGAAGTTTCCGAACCACCCGTACCACCATCGGATCCTGCAGAATTCTCTACTTGGTTCTCCTTGAACCGATTCCACGCTTGCTGGATCTTCTCGCGCGTCACCTTCTCGCCGGCGGCCCGTAGGTGCTTCTCGCACTTGTTGGCCGAGGTGATGGGCGTGCCATTGCGAGCGCCCTCATCGACGGCCTGGGCGACGAGCTCGTCGTAAAGCTGGTCGGGAACTTCTGGCCGTCCGGCAGCAGCTTGCTTATCGCTCTGGCGCTCTGGGAGGTCCTCCATTTGCGTCACGGAGAACGGCACGAAGCGGGTGCCACGGTCGAACAGAAGCGCGCACCAGGATGCGCCCATCGCCCGACCTTTGACGGTAACGGACAGCACGACGCGCTCGCCCTCGTATCGAGCAGGCCATCGAAGTAGCACGGTCACAGAGTCAGCAGAGGCTTCTATCTCGCCTGATTCCTTGCCAGCCCCGACGAGAACGTCGGGGTTGAGCACGACCTTGCGAGGCGAGAAGCTATCCGAATTGGGAGCCTTGATCTCGATGCCAGCTGACTTTATCGCGTCGCCGCCCATGGCCCCGTAGTTCGCTCGCGCGGTCGACGAAACGATAACGAGGGCCGCGTCGAATTCGACGGACAGGGCACGGGCGGAGTACGCTACGGCGCCGATGCGCTCCCGGAGCTCCTTGGGCCCACCTGGCTCCGAGGACACGAGCTGCAGGTAGTCGAGCACTACCATCAGCGGACCGGTGGGGTGGAGCTCGCGCAGTTGGGAGAGAGCATCGCGAAGCCTCGACGCGGGCCAGCCAGAGGGGCCAGCGAAGTCGGTGTAGATGGGCATGTCGCGGAGCTCTGCGGCAACGTACTCAGCCTGGGCGATCTGCTCGCCGGATGCCCGGCCGAGATAGAGCTTTGACCAGCTCACCCGGGACCGCTCTCCGAGGAAGCGCAATGCGACCTGGAAGGCCTCGAGCTCGAGTCCGATGTAGAGGACAGGGACACCGCACGATGCGGCGTGAAGGCAGTCCTCGATGGCGAGCTGAGACTTTCCGGCGCCGGTGCCGGAGATCAGAAAGTGCACTCCGGGCCAGTACCCTCCGGCGAGGCACTGGGCTCGTTCGGGATGGGCGACTGGGATCGGCTTCTCGACACCCATCTTACGGTCCTTGGCTCGGGCCAGCGCAGGGTCGAGCAACTCGGACAGGTGGCGGATTGGCGAGCTGGTCCGCCTCGATGTGAGCAGCCGATCGAATTCGCTGCGAGCGCCATCCACGAACGCTGCGGGGTCGATAGCGGTGTATCCCTCAGCGGATATCCGCTGCGCAGTCGAGATGACCTCCCGTAAACGATACTTGTCGACGATGGTCTTGGCGTAGTCCTCAACGTGGGTGATTGCTGGGACCGCGTCGAGAATCTCAGCGAGATACCCTCCCCCGCCGACCCGCTGCAGGAGGCCACGCTCGTCGAGCCAGATCTTGACCGTGAGAATATCGATCGGGCGACCGTTCTTCGATAGGTCAAGAAAGGCTTCGAAGATCTTGCGGTTCGCGTCGCTGTAGAAGTGGGGAGGGCTGAGGATAGCGACGAGAACGTCGAGGGTCTCACGGGCCAGGAACACCGCAGACAGCACAGCGGACTCCGCCGCAATGTCGTGCGGAGGCACTCGGTCATGCACTCGCAGACGGCGCACGTTGGTGTGGTCCGAGTCGAAGGGGTCCGAGTCGAAGTCGTCGTCGTAGAACCCCTCGGGGGGCTCTTGGGGGCTGGTCATCACGTCCCTGTCCTCGAGAAAAGAGGTTCTTCGATCGTTTCGGTCTCGTCCCAAACCGTGATCTCGCCGTAGAAGTGGGCGCCCAGCTTGGCGAGGATCTTCCCGAGCACCGTGCGATGGCAGTAGGCCGGATCTGGACAGAAGCAAACGAGCACAACGCGCGGAGCTTCGAGCAGCAGATCCCACAGTGGTCTGTTCCGACGGTAGGAGGCTCGCATCTGCTGCGTGTATTCCTCGACGTACTGCGGCCAGTCGATGTGCCCGCGCTTGGCTGCGTTGATCAGATCCCAGGTGGGCGCGAAGGTGTGGTCCCCAGACTTGCGCGTGATGTCGAGCTTGTCCCCGCCCGGATATCCGTACTGCGCGGTGTGAACGGTGAGAGCGTGGCGGGTCATGCGGTGGCTCCTGCTCGAGCTCGTGTGATAGCGGCCTGGGCGTCAGCCACGGATCGGACCGCGGCGTAGAACCCCCCGCGGCTGCGGACGAGCTCGCCCCACAGCCGCTGGTGCTCGGACAGGCGCCCCTTGGCGGACTTGACCTCGAGAGCGACGAATCGGCCGTTGAGCACGCCGATCAAGTCGGCTGCGCCCTTGGGCAACCCCCACCGATTGAACGCGGTCTTGACCAGGTCGAGAGCAATGGCGAGGGAGCGCTTGACGTCGCCCTGGCGGAGCGCGTCGACGAGCTGCTCGAGCGCATCTCGGGCGACGAGGATGCCCGCGCCCTGGTTCAAGCGGAAGAGCACGAGGCCGGGTTCGCGCGCAAGGGCGAGGCGGATCGCGTTCTGAATCTGCTTCTCCGAGGGAGGCTTGGTCATATCCCCCCCGCCAGCGTGATTGCGTCGGCGACCTGGCGTTGCGTGGGGCCGCTGTCCCCGTGCTTGCCGTACACGCCCTTGTACGTGTTGATCGCGATGCCGAGGGCGTTGCGCTTGCCCTTCCAGCGCCACTTCTGGATCTGCGCTGCGAGGTACTTCGTGCGATCGGCGAGCGGATCGGCACGGCGGATTTCGGACACCGGGACCGGCTTGACTCTGACCTTCCGGGCCGCTCGCACGTACCCGCAGTCAGGACACGTTGCGTCCTTCCACTGTGATGACTCGAACACGAGCCCACACTTCGGGCACTGAGAGACGGAGTCGAGACCCTGTCCGGCGACCTGGATGGCGGTTCCCTCGAGCGAGTACTCCCGGCGCTGATCTGGCAGGCCGTGAAGCCTCGCGTTCGCGTGTCCGTCGAAGACGGTGAGCAGCGTCTTGCCGGGAGACGTCCGCATCCCGCGGCCGAGCATCTGGGTGTAGAGCGAGGGGGATCCGACCTTGCGCGCGACAATGACGCAGCCGACCTCGGGGCAGTCGAAGCCCTCGGTCAGAATGTCCTGGTTCGTGAGCACGTCGAGCCGGCCGGCTCGGAATGCTGCGATCGCGGCCCTTCGTTCCTCCGCGCCCATCTTGTCGTAGATGGCTGCAGCTCGAATTCCGAATGCCGCGTACTGGGGAACTAGCGCTCGCGCGTAGGCCACGGTGGGGCAGAACACGATCGTCCGCTGCCCGTTCGCGAATCTCCGGTAGGCCTCCACCGGGTGCTCGGCGAGGTGTTTGGTGATGTTCCCTGGGCCGATGACGCGGGCGGGAACGAGGAAGCCTAGGTCGATGAGCTCGCGCGGCTGCGCGGACTCGATGATGACGTCGAACACGTTGCCCATTGCCGTGCCGTCGGTCCGCTGTGGCGTTGCCGTCAGGCCAATGAGCAGCGACTTGCGCTCCTGATAGTGGCGGAAGAGTGGCACGTAGCTGGGAGCCACGGCGTGATGCGCTTCGTCTGGGATAACGACGTCGGCTGCGGGCCACGCATCCGAGCCGCGCGATAGAAGGGTTTGAACCATCGCAATCTGGACCGGAGCGGTCGGTACAGGAACGGCCCAGGGCGCGATGATTCCGACGTGCATTCCCCACTTGCGGAACTCGCCGGCGGCTTGCTCGACGAGCTCCTGGCGATGGGCGACCCACAGCGTTCGACCGCCCTTGTTCATCACTCCCCAGCCGAACCGAGCGCCCATGAACGTCTTGCCGGCGCCGGTGGGGGCGACGATGAGAAGTGAGCGTTTGCCGTCGACGTAGGCCTTGCGCGCCTTCCGATCGGTGGCGTCCTGGTACGGCCGAGGAGTGAGGGGGAGCATTAGAAAAGCTCCATGTCGTCCTCGGAGTCGGCCTCGACTGGAAGCGTGTCCGCCCCAACGTCTTGGCCATCAATGTCGTCGTCCTTTCCGTCGGACTCATGTTCCGGGAGCTGGGCGACGCGCTCCCAATACGGTGTGGCTTCCGCGATCGCAGTGGCCCGGTCCAGCTCGGTGAGACAGAACACGGAAGCACCGCCGTAGAGCTGACGAGCCTCGAAGTTGCCGTCCTTGTCGACCGGCTCGACGGCGCAGAACGAAACACCGAATCGGGTTACCTCGGACACGCGCCCCACAACGACGCGATGCCCCATGATCTCGACGCGTGCGTATTGGTCGGCCATCGCTCAACCCTCCGCAAACGGAATCACGACCTGCTTTTCGCTGGGGTGTAGGCCTCGCGTGATCTTCACCTGGCCGGTGCGCACCGAGACCATGCGGGCAACGCCGGCCGAGTGGTCGATCTCCCACGTATGCGTGAGCTCACGAATCTGCTCGAGCACGTCGTGGCGGCGTGCCTTGATCGTCTTGAGACGCTTGGCGAACTCCGCAGCCTTTGCCTTCTGCTCGGATTCCACCTGAGTCTCGATGCGATCGATGTCGCTGATCACCTCGGAGAGCACGTCGAGATCCTTGCTGCGAACAGCCTCGTCAACAGGGACGTCGGCCAGGTCGTTCGGGATCGCCTCCGGGGGCTCGGTGGGCAGTTCCGTCCCCGCCTCGCCAGCATCCTGCGACGCCTTCGAGTTCTGCTCTTCCTCGACATCGGCCCCCCCCCTGATCACTTGCATTGAAGGCTTGCCGTCGTCCGTCTTCTTCTTCGTTCGTGCCATTGTTCGGTCCTCGAGCTGTACGCCGGAGACACCACGGCACTGCGCCGCGGTTGGCCCGGGCGTTGTTCAGGCTGCGTTGCTATCCGGAACGGGAGTCAAGCTGGCCGGCTCGTACCATGCCCCGATCGGGATACGGCACCGAGACGCAATCAGCAGCGCGGTCCGTGTAGCCGGCACGCGCTGGCCCAGACACCACTGACTGATCTGCTGCCGGTGCACGCCCAGCCGCCGCGCGAGCTCTGCCTGGCCCCCGGCTCGACGTGCAGCGGCCCGCAATTCGCTCGCGCCGCGTGTCAAGCCCGTTGTTCGTTCAGTGCCCATGCGTGCAGTGGTACAGCCTCGAAATAAAAACGTCAACAACATATTGACCGGTCCAAAACGCTGTGATACTAGCTGTTGACACGGCCCGAAGTGGAGGGCCGGGAATAGTAGGAGGTCCGAGCATGAGCGATTGCAGCCCGAACGAATCCGATTCCGATTCCGCCACCCTCGCCGGCGTCCAAGTCGCCCTCTACGCGGTTCTCCTGCGCCTCTATCACCTTGGAGGCGGCAGGTACCCGGGCGCGGGTGTGACGGTCGGCACCTTGCAGGGGGAGTTCGAGGGCCGGCACCTCGACGCGGCCCTTGTGGTGCTCGAGCACGCCGGCCACGTTCGCCGTCGAGGGGATGTCCTCGTGCTATCCGAAGAGGGATGGCGGACCCTCACCGAGACATGGCCCCGGTGCGGCGAGTGCGGGGCCATCGAGGGCGAGTGCTCGTGCGGGGAGGAAGGTACCCGATGAACGCCGACCAATACGAGCCTGTGGACGCCGTCGACGCGGTCGACCACGCTGCCGCGGTCCGATTTCGCTCAATGCATGCAGATGGGGTGCGGCTCATCGCCATCTACGCGTGGGTCCGTGGCATTGCGGCTGAGGTCGATGCCCTGGGTGGCGACGAGCCTGCTCTGCTTGTTCTCGCCGAGCGAATCGAGCGGGGGATGCGATGAGCGCCGAAGGCCTGCGGAATGCTCAGTGGATCCGGCGGGTGCAGCCTCGCCGTGCCGCGATCCTGGCCGCCGAGCTGAGGAATGCCGTTACGCCGGCATCGGTGGTCGCGCAGGATCTGGTCGACCTCGAGACCGAATGGGACGGCGGCGGGTCGTGCTGCGCCATCTGCGGCGGTGACCCGGCAGCGAGCCACCACGGACACTCCCAGACCTGTCCGATCGGAGCTGCGGCTGCCAGCATACAGGACACGGTCCGTCACGTCCTGGCCCTGGCCGACGCGCTGCAACCGCCGCCTCTGCACGACCCAGGGAGCAAGGGATGGCTACAGATCGCCGCCCCCGACCGTGACTCGTCGGGCGGGCACACCGTCCTTTCGGGGCGAAGGTACGGCAAGACGCTCGACAGCCTAATGGCCCGCATCGCCGAACTGGAGGCCGAGCGCGATGCTTTGCTGGCATCGGAGGGAGGCTCCGAGGGCCAGCACCGCATCAACGTGACCCGCCGCACACTAGGCGCACGGAGGATCAACCGATGATGGCTCGGAGAGGGCACACGAGGCTGTCCGATGCCGACCACCGCGCGTCGACGGAGATGCTTCGGGCGTGGCTCGCCGAAATGGATGACATCGGCGAGGAGTACCGCAGGGAGCTCGAGGAGCGGAGGGAGGCGCATCTGCCGGTGTGCCGCCAGAACGGCCCCGAGTGCCTCGGTTGCGAGGCCTGCGCGGAGTCGGATCCTCGAGGTGCCCTATGACCCTCCGCGAATGCATCCGCCAGACCCTCGCGATCGACGGAGGGAAGCCATGACCACGAAACACGGCAGGCAATGCACCGTGCGGGTGGAGCCGGGCCGATCTTTGCTCGGTCCAGTGTGGGAGGTAGAGATCGATCCTAGCACGCGCCACACAGCACATCTCCCACCTGCCGACGTGGACCCCGAATGGCTCGCCAGGGTCATCGCGGACGAATACGACGCAGGAGTAAATGCGGCGTTTCATCGAGCGCTGGATCGAATGACCACATGCCAACTGTGCGGTCGAAAACTCATTGAAGGCATGAAGGTCGTTCGCCACGAGCACGGAATGGCTCACGCCGATTGCGTCCGACGGGCCGACTGGCAACGAGGTGACCATGATTGCTGAGCGAACCGAAGCGCACGAGATTCGAGAGCAGGCGATCGAGCGACGCGTCTTGACCGAAGTCGTGCTGTGCTTCATCGGCCCGCGCGTGGACTTCGCTGTGCCGGAAGCTGTGGCATCGGCCCTCAATCGCATGCTCGCAGGAGGCCACCGATGACGACCCAAACCCAATCCGGATGGGTCGGACTCGAGTTCGGAATCCTCGAGGAGTTCGACTCGGCGGCGGTCTATACATCTGACGAGCGCACCGATCTGCGGGAGTCCTATCGGTCGATGCGCATCGACGACGATCGCCTCAAGGGCACGTCGTTCAGCAAGTCCGGCGGCCTCGAGCTGCTCATCGACAAGGCCACCGGCAAGTACGAGGCGGACGCGAAGGAACTGTTCGACTTCATCCGCGATCGCATCTTCCCCTTCGTGCTCGCCGTCGCCCTGGTGGAGCTCGGCCTCGACCCGTGGAGGCATCTGCCGTGACTCGCCTGTGTGCATGGTGCCAGGAGAAGCCGATCACGGACCCGCGCGCCAGGTTCTGCAGCCAAAAGTGTCGACAGGCGGCGTTCCGTGTTCGTCGGCGCCGAGCGACGGAGGCCGCGCAGGGTCGCCCGATGGTCATGGCATACGCGGACCCCCCTTACCCTGGCCTGTCGTCGAAGTACTATCGCGACGAGCCGACCTACGCCGGCGAGGTGAATCACGCGGAGTTGATTGCGTCGCTGAGGTCCTCGACGACGTACGACGGATGGGCGCTGAGCACGTCGTCGAAGGCCTTGCGCGACGTGCTGCCCCTCTGCCCGCCAGTTACGCGCGATGGTACGCGGCGCGCAGCCAAGGGGACCTGTACGTCGTCGAGCCCATCGGCGAACTGTTGCGGTCGGACGATGACCACTTCCCCTCGTGGACGTGCGCCAGCGCTCGCGTGGTGGGCGTGGTGGAGCGCAGGGTCCGACTCGACCGCAGGGACAGGCGCGAGATGCTGAGGCTTTGGAAGCGGGCAGATAGGCTCGCTGAAGGGGTGGAGCGATGAACACAGTACTGCAAGAATGGATCAGCGAACAGCTGGTGCGCGACGAGATGCTTTGGAAAGGGGCCTACGCCTCGCAGATGATGTTTCTGCGTGACCGTGTCCAGTTTCTGATTGGTGCTGGCTTGCCATTTGGGGAGTCGGCCAACCTCGCTCGGGTAATATCCACCCACCGATCCAAGTCGATTGACCTCCCCGTCGTGAGACTGGACCGCCCGGACCTCGGCATCTCGTTCGTGATGCGGGACAACTTCTACGACTGGAAGCTCACGGTGCTCAGCACGCGACCGATCGATGCGGACTTGGCGGGACTGTTCTTTACCGAGCCTCCGAGCGAGCCTGAGTACACCGGAGACGAGTTGCATTCGGTGTACTTCGAAGGCTTTCCGCCCGAACTCATCCGGGGCTACTGGACGCAGAACAAATGCCAGTGGTCTGCCTCTATCGGTGGAGACCACGCGTTTTGGGCAACGCTGTTTCTGTGCATGCGTTCGATTGGGGCACTGCCAGACAGGCGATACCACACGAGGGAGTCGCACAGGCGCGAGTTGGCCGAAGCGAGGACGGCATGAGCGAGCGTGAACCGATCGACATTGACGCAATCGAGGCGCGCGCGAACTCCGCAACGTCGGGACCGTGGTGGGCGCTCTGATGGCAGGCCTACGCTGGACGCTGCAGGAAGATCGCGCGCTCTCTTTCCGGTGGGGCGCCGAGGACATCGTCCAGATCGGCACAACACTCGGTCGCTCCCCAGCCGCCTGCGAGAAGCGCGCGCGAGCGCTTGGGCTGCGGTGGGACAGAGAAGGGCTGTCACTCCGAGAGGCTGCGCGTCGCACCGGGTATGATCGGCGAACCATCCAGCTTGCCGCGAGGGAACTCGGTATGAAGGTTCACACCGCCCCTCGTGTGAGCCTTGGAAAGTCGAGCAAGCGCAAGCACGTCTGGCACCTCCAAGAGGAAGCGCTCGAGCGGATCGTTCAGTGGCTCACCTCGCAGCCCACGTGGCGCGCGTGCCGAACGTCTGGCGGGAAGACGCGACAAGGGGAATGGGGCGTCGGAATAAAACCGGCCGCCTGCGAGCAATGCGGCGCGACCGAGCGCCCACACTACGCCCTTGGGCTGTGCAAGCGGTGCTGGGATCGAAAAAGGTATTTGATGGCTCCGAGAGGGCACGCGAGCGGAACAGCCCCCCACGATCCGCTCGTGGATCCCCTCGGGGCCGTCACTGGTGGCGACTCCGACGCAACAAGGAGGTGAGTCCGAACAGAAGACAACACAGTCCCCCGCGGCCCGCGCCTGCTCCGCTCGGGCCGCATCTGGGGTGCAGAGGAATCAGGCGAACCCACTTCCACAGGATCTCTCGCCTGCCGGGTTCGATTCCCGGGTGCTCCACCAACGGAGGAATCATGATTGACATTGACAATATCGAGTACACCATCGGCAACGGTTTCGCCCGAGTCAACGGCGTCACGCTGTGGGTCTACGCGCCCAACGAGGAGCGCACGGACTGGCACTGGCACGCGACGCGATACGAGGAGGACACCTATCCCGGCGGGTGTCCGCGCACCGTCGCCGGCATCGGGGCCGTTGAAGGCCGCGCCGACACCGAGGAGGATGCCCTGCAGCTCGCGACCGCCGCCGCTAAGCTGATCGGGCAAGACCCCGGCTCGCTCTCGGCCGACCTGTCCCTCGACAACCCCGTAGTGACTCGCCTCGTCGCGGTGGCCGATGGGCCGGCGGAAAGGGTGGCGGCCAGTGAATAGCGCTCTACCAGTCGTGTCGTCGGTGAGGATCACAATCATCGGCAACCACGCGCGAATCACGGTGTGGACTCGCGGAGGGCAAGCTGGAGTGCTGCGTGTGGACGCGTGCGACGTCGAGGAGATCGTGGCCAGGCTTGCCCCGGCTACCACCCAACATGATGAGGCGAGGCCATGAGCGGAGACCTACTCTACCGGATCCCGTTCCTCGACTACTGCGAGTTTGAGGGCGTCAACATTTCCTCGCTCAAGGCCATGCGTCGCAGCCCTGCGCATTTCCTCGAGGCCGCCGCGTCGAACAAGCGACCATCACCAGCCATGCGCAAGGGCTCCGCCACGCACTGCGCGGTATTCGAGCCCGCCCGGTTCGTCGAGGACTACTTGCGCCACACCGAGCCGCGTTTGGACAAGCGCACAAAGGCTTTCAAGGAGCTTGTCGAGGCAAACCCGTTCAAGGAGATCCTTGGTCAGTCCGAATACGATGCCGTGATCGCCTTGCGCGATGCTGTGCGAGCCCACCCTGTCGCCGTCGAGTTGCTCGCAGAGGGCCGGCCCGAAGTGTCAATGATCTGGACCGACGACGAGACCGGGATCGATTGCAAGGGCCGCGAGGATTGGATCACGCCATCAGGCACCTTGGTCGGGCTCAAGACCGCCGCCAGGGCAGACCCGTGGGCGTTCGCGCGCCAGTCCGCGCAGTTGGGCTATCACCTGCAGTGGGCCTACTACGCAGACGGTTACGAGGCAATCATGGGCCACGCGCCCACGTCGGTGATTGAGATCGTCGTCGAGACCGAGCGACCTTACGACGTCGTCCCATACCGTATTGGGGCCGACACCATCGCGCAAGGTCGGGAGGAGTATCGCGCCTTGCTGCGCCGGCTCCGTGACTGCGTGGAGGCTGATCACTGGCCTGGGACGACAGTGGATATGATCGATTTCGAGCTTCCGGCATGGGCGATCAATGACGTCGAAACCGTGCTCACGATCGGTGGGCAGGAGGTATCACTGTGAGAGTCGAACTACTTTTCCCGTCGAAGTACCTCAAAGAAGCTGACCTTGAGGGCCGTCGCGTGCGACTGGTCGTCGACAAGGTGCAGGTGGACGAGCTGCAGATGGCCGGCGGGCTCAAATCGAAGAAGCCGGTCGTGTACTTCCGCAACCCAAAGACCGACGAGCCGATCGAAAAGATGCTCGTCATGAACAAGACCAACGCCATGGCAATCGCGAGCGTGTACGGGCCAGACACCGACGCATGGATCGGCCGGCCCATCGTGCTCAAGCCGGCAAAGGATCGATTCCAGGGCAAGATGGTCGAGTGCATTCGGATCGACTTGGAGTCGACCGAGAAAGCGTCGAAAGCAGTTGCTGCACCCGCCGAGGAGCCTACCAAACAAGCGGCTCGCGAGCCGGGGGAGGAGGGGTGATGTCACGACACGAGCAATACTATCAGCCGCGGGCGGTGCCGTGCGAGTGCGGATCGATGGAGGCGTATTGGCACGGCCCGAAAGAGGGACAGCGCGAATACTGCTGTGACGCTTGCTGGCGGAAGCGCACCAGGGCCGAGGCCCGTCACCAGGCCGCTCAACGATCCCGCGCCAGGCTCGCCGCGTCCGTCGTCCAGATCGCGTGCCTGCAATGCCAGCCGCGTCAGCTCGAGGCGATTCGCGCCCGCCTGCGCGTCCACCTGGGCCGGTTCGTCGACCTGGGCGACTACACGTCATTCCGCCGCGCCATGGGGATTGCTCGTTATGCCTCGTAGCGTCCCCACGTTTTCGGCCGCGCGCGCGTGTTTGCCGTACGGCCTCGACTGGTGTTCGTCGGGCACACCATCGGATTCCCCAAGGACATGATCCTGTCCGTATTCGGTGATGCGCCCGCGTTTTGCTTGTGGAGGTGGGACCGATGACCCCCAAACGACTGACAGAGATCAAGACGATGCTGTCGAAAACCTTTCCTTGCCCGTCGGAAACGATCCAGGCTCGCGAGGCCGCGAAGGAGCTGGTGGAGGCTCTGGACGAGGCACTGGACCAGCTCGACTACATGCAGCGGGTCAACATCCCTGGGCAACAGCAGTTGTGCAACACCATGTGTGAGGCGCACGCGATTCTGATTGATGCCGGTGTCGCGGCCGTGGGACGCCAACTCTGCGACCGTATCCGCGATGTCGTCGCCGAGCGCGACGAAGCAACGAAAGACGCCTCGACCATGACTCGCGCCTACAACGAGGAGGTCACTCGGCGACTGCATGCGACGCGGGAAAGAGATGCGGCACGCGATGAGGTGGAGCGGCTCAAGGATTGCCACCCTGGCGACGGCATTTCGTTCTGCGGCGCGTGCGTGTCGTGCCTGAATCGAGAGATTGACGAGGCGCGACGACTCCATTCCGTAGTGCACGATTGCGCAGCAGACTCGGATCATATGCATACGATGCTCAAGCACGAGCATACGTGCACCGTCGATCAGATCAATCGGTGGCGGGATTCGTCGGACGCGTCGCGTGCTGATGTCGAGCGACTCAAGACCGAACTAGCCGAAGCCGTCAAGGACCGAAACGATTGGGTCAAGGCCCACAACTCCGCGTGCAAGATGCGGGATGAGGCCTATACGATTATGGATGGCGTCCGTCCCCTCCTCAACGCCGTCGAGGCTGCCTGTGATGGCTCGGTTGGTTGGCGCGGCGACTGGCTGAATGTCACGAGGGCGTGGGAGAAGTACATGGCTAAACTGCCAGATCCGGATGCTGCCAAGCCGCTCCCCACCGCCCTCGACTCCGAGGCGAACAGGATAGCGCTGGATGCCGAGCCCGTCGTCACCGGCCTTCGCCCATCCGTGCAAGCGTTTGCCGAGCGCATGGAAGCCTCGTTGCGCGAACACGACTCTGACCGAGGAGAACGGGGTTGGATAGGTGATTCCCCCACCGACCTACTCGACCGACTGAAGGAAGAGGTGACCGAGCTACAGGAGGCCATCCTTGGCAATGGCGACGTCCTGAAAGAGGCGTCCGATGTCGGCAACTTCGCGCACATGATCTTCGACCTCTATCGCCCGTGGGACAAGGACGATAGCGCAAAGCCTATGTCAGATAGTCAGCCCGAATCCGAAGCGAAACCCGAGGTGGTTGACACCGGCTCCCCGGCAGACGTGCCCCCGGAGATCTGGGAGTACCTCTCCCGCGCCTACCACGACCGGCTCATGCGCGAGGCGGCGGATAGGGTGTGCACCATGGTCCAGATCGAAGGCGGTCCGGGCGACTGCGGTGATACTGCGGAGTACTCCGTGGTACTCGTGACCGAGCATGCTCGATATGCATTCTGGGCCAGCCACAAAACAGAGCTATCAGCGGTCCGAAGCGCTGAGCAAATCAAGGCTTTCATCCGCGCCGCCATCCTGGGGGAGCCATGACCCGCATCCTGTGCCTGCTCGCCGCTATCGCCCTCGTGGAGCTCGGCCTCGACCCGTGGAGGCGGCTGTGACCATTGGTAGCCTTTTCTCCGGCATCGGCGGTCTTGAACTCGGACTCGAGTGGGCGGGACTCGGTCCTGTTGTATGGCAGGTGGAACAAGACGAATTCTGTAGGCGAGTGCTCGCAAAGCACTGGCCTGATGCCGATAGGAGCGTAACGGATGTCCGAGAAGCAAACGCCGGCAACCTCAAGCCAGTTGACATCATCTGCGGGGGATTCCCCTGCCAGGATCTCAGTTGCGCCGGAAAGGGCGCTGGCCTGGACGGAGTCCGTAGCGGGTTGTGGTTCGAATACCTGCGAATCGTTCGCGAGCTACGACCCAGAATCGTCGTCGTTGAGAACGTCTCAGCGCTGCTTGCTCGAGGGCTGGACGTCGTACTCGGAGGCCTTGCCGAAAGCGGGTATGATGCAGTCTGGACAACTCTACGAGCTTCCGACGTTGGCGCTCCGCACAAGCGAGAAAGGGTGTTCGTCGTGGCCTACCGCCAGCGCGACGGACGACAAGACGACGAGCAAACCGGGGCAGCGGCGAGGGCAATTGGCAGATGCGCTTTGGGCGACGCCTCGCCACGAGGGCTTCGACGCGGGCGCTCACGGCGGCAGACCGGACTCGCTACATGCGCAGGTCAAGATGTGGCCGACGCCCGACGCGGGGGCGTTCAACGATGGGCAGACGATCGAGGCCTACCAGGCACGCAAGGCTCGGGAGATCGCGAAGGGCTACAACGGCAACGGGGGCGGGACTCCGCTGGCAATGGCGGTGAAGCTCTGGCCGACGCCTCGCAACAACACATGCCCAACGGATCGTGTCAAAATATTGCTTTCGTGGGAACGGCAGAAGCGCCACAGACAACACGCCCGTGCGCTGGCAGCAGGCAAGCTAAATGCGGACTGGGTTTGTCAACTCATGGGCTTTCCCGACGGTTGGTTGGACGTTGGCCCGCCGGACCCCACGAGCCGCAGGCCGACTGGGAAGCGCCGCGCACCGTCAAAGTCTCGGGCGCCGAAAGAGCCAAGCGGTTGAAAGCCCTCGGCAACGCCGTCGTGCCTCAGTGCGCCGAAGCAGTCGGATGGATCGTGAGGCACCTGTGACCAACGCTCAGCTCGTCCAGGTCCTGGCTCGCGCCCTTCGCGCGGCCGCCGACGAGCTTGAGCGGGGGTCCAAAATCGAGGCCTCGAAAAGCAAGCCCAAGCCCCCCGCCGAGGTGCCCGAACTGACCCGCCGCCGGGCCCGGGGCGTACTTGAGCGCCTGAGGATGGGGTGAGCTATCCTGCCCGCATGCAGCCCGCCATCCTTCTCGGTTCGATCGAGTGCCTCCCATCTGGCCGATACCGATATCGCGTGACCGTAGGTGGCCGCACGGACCGCAGCACCTACGACACCGAGGCCGAGGCGATCGCCGTCCAGCTCGAGGATCGTAACGAGCTGGCGTAACGTTACGCGTAACACCGTCACGATCGAGGCCTCGATTGTTACGCCCATCGCTCACAAAACAGCGGGAAATCGGTCTGCTTGACTTGGCGCGGTTTGTGGATATGCTCTTGGGTACCGCAACACGCGGCCCCATTGAACCGCCGGCAAGAGCTGGCCCCATTGAAAGGACCGAGACAATGAGAACAAAGGTCATCACGCACAACGTAGGCGGATTCGACACGATTGAGCTGTGCCAAAAACATAGCGACGAATTCAGCCCCCCGAACTACTACGGCGTCCTGCGCGGCCTGCATAGTGGTTCCTGTGCACACTGCGAGGCGGACCGATTGGAGCGGACGCCTATCCGATCTGTGGACGATGTAGCCACTGATGCGGTCTGTGAGCGGTACCACTCGGGCAGCCACCGACTGATCCGTGCCCCGAAGCGGGCGTGGGAATGTGAGGGATGCAACACCTGTTACTCCCACGTCGACGTAGCGCGTATGCAGGAGATCGGTTGAATGCCCCCCGTAGGCCCATGGTTCCTGACCCCTACCGCCGTCCAGCAATGGGCGGACCTGCGCGGGATCGACACCGCCCAGGCGCTCGGTGAGCTGATCCGGATCTGCTGCGACGCCGCCGGGCGCAAGAGCCCGCATCGCTCCGCCTCGGGCCTGCTCGTGTATCGAGTCCGCCGCCCCATCGATGTCCAGCTCATGGTCGCTGACGAGGACCTGGCCGACGGCGAGCTTCCCCAGCTCGTGGCCGTGCGGCGGGTGCAGCGGCCCAGATGAAGCATTCTACGAAGCCCCTGGACGTCATGTACCGCCAGGTTTGTATGGGGCAGCTTCAATACCTCGAGGCCGACGATCATTGCCTTTGCGGCTTTCCGTTCGGCCTTCGCGGACAGCTCCACGTAGGTAGTCTGTGGCACTGGGTGGAGTACTGCCCCGAATGCGAGCAGACGTTTCGAGTCGGAGACGGCATCCCGCCGAAAGGGACACCGATGCTTGACCCGGACGATCCGTATGGTCCTACACGCTAGAGCCCTTCCGGTATCCGCAAATCTTCTGGATAGGGATTGTCGTCCGGAGTCCCGCCCTCGAACGACGATGGCACGATCGCCGACTCGACCAGCGCGCCGAGCTCGACCACACGCCTGAGCGACACCCACCCCACCAGCCTCCTCCCCCTCACCTGCAGCCCCCCTGGCACGTCACGGAGCTGGCAGACGCGCTCGAGTCCATGCGGCTGGCCGTAGTCGCACGTGACCCACTGCGACGAGTCAATCACCCGGGTCAGCACCGCCACGTGGTCAGGACTCCGGACGTGGAGGATGTCGCCGAGCGCGGGGAGGGTCCACGGCTGATAGGCGACGTACCACGGGGAGCGCACCAGCCGATCGAGATTGACCGTAGGCATCCACGGGATGTCGCCGTAGTCGTCGGAGCGATTGATCCACCGCTCGTCACGGACTCCGAGGCAGCGGAGCAGCCAGTGCGCGAGGTCGCCACACGAGGAGTACCCGGCGGCCATATTGACCGCCCACGTATCGCCCCGCTGGACCGCCCGCTCGTACTGGGCTCGCCTCCCCTCGGTCACCTCCTCGTGGACAGGATCGCCAGCCTTGCGTCCGTGCGGCCCGTCTACGGCGTAGGTGGCTAGCGCTACTGCTGCTTGCCGGACGATGGCGAGATTCGTTCGGCCGAGGTCTTGGGGCTCACGGAGTAGGACGCGCTTCATATCGATCTCCAATTGGCTCCCTATCCACCACCATCGCCGCACCCACCCCCTGCCTCCACAGTCGACGGCCCTCACACACCCCGGCGAGGTACGGATCCGAGTCCGGATAGCCCTCCGCGGGTTCGAGGATGCCCAGGGACTCGTCCTGGAATCCCGCCCGCAAGCCGGCCTCGTAGTCGAGACGGCAACGGCAGGTCACGATGTCCTCGCCATCTTCCGCGTCCGTCGGCGCTCGTGGCGGTTGAGCCTGATCAGTTTGGTCGGTGGTTGCTCGGCTGGGTGAATGGTGATGTTGCAGAGGTCAAGCGGTGGAGGTGGAGACGGAGGCCACACGCGGCGCCCGTCGTGGTAGATGGTGCACAGCGGTTCGCCTCCTGTGGTTCGGTCATTCATGTCGCCTCGCCATCCACCGAAGGTCGTCCACGCTGCCGTTGTAGACGTTCGTGTCGACGTCGGTGGTGATGCCCGTCACCAGGCCTTGATTCGACGCCTGCCAGACGATCCAGTCGGTCCAGGGCCTCGGAATGGCCGGCTTCTGCACGCCCCAGTGAGCGACCCAGAGCGGGTGCCGCGAAAAACGATCGTCAGCACCGATCGCTGGCGTCCACCATCCCGTCGAGGTGTAGATCCACGGGCATAGGCCCGTCACGCCTTCGACGGCCTCGAGCCATTCGAGTAGAGCCTCCGGTC
>Ga0209416_1001358_pt1 | contig 17300 bp, 20 predicted proteins | sample RifGroF1_FD_184001 | JGI IMG/M metagenome (GOLD analysis project Ga0209416, IMG submission 184001) | Groundwater microbial communities from Rifle, Colorado, USA - Groundwater F1 (SPAdes) (version 2) | ecosystem: Environmental > Aquatic > Deep subsurface > Groundwater | place: Rifle, Colorado...
TAGCCGACACGATCACGTCCATGCCCACTTTGTCGCGCAGCTTCTTGGAGAAGTCACGACGAGTAATGTAGCGGATGGTCAAGCGATTGCCGACCGTGGTGTCATGATCGGGCTTGGTCACGCCGATAGCTGGGTGCGGCTCAAACTCGACGCTATAAGATGGCCAGATCATCGCCATGCGACTTGTCGAGAAGTTCGCACCCATGATTGTCACCGACGACCACTGGGCAACGACGCCGGGATGAAGTTCGCTCGACACGATCAACTTCTTCTTGCCACCGAGTTGGTCAGCGTCTGTGTTCCAAGCGGCTTGGCTCATCACGAGCGTCCAGTGTTTGTTGACTGCCTTGCGCCATAAATCCTGCGTGACCTTGACTTCATCATCGCCATGCGCGTTCATCGCGCGGGCTTTCACCTCGTCGTAAAACTCTGGCTTGAGGACGAGCTTCACGCCGTCATATCCCGACATTTCCTCGGCATCGAAATACTTTCGGAAACTGGAATGGTATGTCAGGCTGAGATTGCGGTCGAACTCGCTGGATACGTTCGGCACTTCGTCTATAATAAGCTGGGCCATACCGGCACCGGCGAGCGCGCTGTAGCGCAGCACGGCTTCATGCGTGACGAAGATCACATGAACCGACTGGTCCAAGAGAGCCTTCTCGATTTCGACCCTCACGTTGTCGAAGTTATCGCTATGGATCGTCATGCTTGCGATATCTGGGAAGGCGGCTTTGAAGCGCGCCGCAGTGGCGTTTGCGAGTGCGATGCTCATGCTAGCGACAACGAATTTGTCTTTGTTGCGACCGATGAAGTCGATCATAGCGCCAGTCTTGTTGCTACCGCAGCAGCCGTTCACGAAATACATTTTCATCTCTAAAACCTCGTCAAAAGAAAAGTCCGTCTGTGCCGGACTGGAAGAGCACAAACGGACGACTTTTCTTTCACGAAGTGCGAATACAGGAAGTCCCTTTGCTGCGAAGCAAGGGTCCAGTCCTGCGTCGCATTTCTATTTATCAATATACGTGTTCTGAGGGCGCATAAGCGATATTAAAATCATCAATATGTGTCCAATCTACATATGTGAGTATCTCTGATGTTCGTTCTTCCTATCGCTGTTTGTCTCTTGGCTATGGGTTCGTTCTGTCTGATATCTCTTCGGGTGCTTGGGGGTCTGTTAAGGCACATAGATTGCTACGCTGTCGAAGCAGACAGTTGGCATAGTTCGTTACGAAAAGAGTATAATATATAGTCCTCCGTAACGAATTTCTCATCCAGTCAAACTCGACGGACTTTGTCATTTAAGTGCCTTTAATGATTGGCACCCACTCGCCCAGAACGAAGACATAGCCACCACGGAGAACGACAAACGATCATCAGAGGAAGAGCAACGGACACTACGGCAAGAAAAGCCCTTGTAAGCCCCATGGAAGCCCATCCCGACATCACGACACAAAGTGTTACCCCGATGCTGTGATGTCGCTGAGACAGGCTCCTAGAGGGTCAGAGCTTGTCGAACCGAACCCTGATCCGTTGCTCAATCGTCCCGTCATGGATCACCGTCAGACCTTCGGCTTCCAAGGCGTCACGGATCATCGCGGCATCGCCTTGCCACATGAGCATCAGCTCGCCGGTCGCAACAGCGTCGGCTAAGTCCTGACCATGATACCAGACGCAAAGATCGGCATCTTCACATGGGATTGCGTCCCAACCGCAAGTGCGACAGCACTGCCAGTCCTGCTCGCACCGATAGCCGTTGATGCGGAGCCGATTGAACGCCCTCTCGACCGCCGCCGACTTGGGATGCCATGCCTCTTCCGCCTGAACCTCCATGAGCGCGATGTTGAGCATGTCGGTGAGGTGAGCCAGATTAAAGTCATCGGCCCCATGCTCTCGAAAATGAACCTCCGCGATGCTCATGATTGCCATATTGGCACTCTCTTGCGCCCGAACTTCTTCCGTGAGCCATGCGGGATCGCCATCGTCAGGTTGGCTCGCGGGCATGATAATCATCTCGCTCATGGGAACACCTTTCGGAACGCCACGAGGTCGCTGGGCAGAGCCATCCGAACAAGCAATTGCTTGTCGGTATCAATTGTTTCGACGCCGAAGTTGAAAGGTCCACGGTTACATTTCATGATCCAGTCCACCTTGTCGGAAACCACATTGCCCGTTCCCTTGGGATAGGCTTGCGCTGCCACAAACTGACCGTTTATCGTGGCGTGACGAAATTCGACCACAGGGCCGAGGACTATGATCGGAGCCATCCACGCGGGTTTGGAAACCCATGGGGTAGTGCGGGGCTGGATGATGTCGCGCCATTCGATGCTCATGCGCCCGCTCCCCGGTTCGAGAGAAACGCCGCTTCATCAGCTTCCGACTGGAACGCCGCCAGCACATCATAGCTATCGAGCAAAATGCCATCGCCCGTATCGCGCCGTGACCACCAGATCGAATAGCCGTTACGACAATTGGTAACGATCCAATCGATGACTTCGCCCACTGCGGAATAGTCACCGTCCTGTGTTCCAAATGCGAGATAGCCGCCAAGGGGATCGACACCCACTGCCAAGCAATCAACTGTGCCGATGACGTGAGACTTTGCGATGCGGCCATTGACCAGAACAACCGACCGGTGATGCCACTCACGGCTGATGGCTTGTGGGCATTCTGCTGGCATCCGGTTCAATGCCTCAAGCTCATCCTCGGCACCGCCGAAAATATCGTTCAAGGCTTCGACAAAATCCTCTGGATATGCCGACAGGGGAACTGCTGTGTCTGGACCGCCTTCGAAATCGTCACAGACGACGATTTGCGGCTCAGAAGGAATTTGGATTGGGGAACTGGTATTCATGCGGATTTGCCTTTCTCGGCAAAAACGCGCAGCTTATGTGGGGGATTTCGCTTCCGGGATTGGTCACGACACACCGACCACGCTTGCGCGTTGGTTGATTGTGTCGCTCCTCATCACTGGAACGTAACGGACCTTCAGGCATCCGCTGCGGGGTCTTCGACCCGAATATGTGGTCACGCTTTAGACGCGCGCCGCTCGCCACACGAGAGTTTTACTTAGGAGTGGTTTGTCGCTTGAAGCGCCGCCGCCTAAGGTCTCTCGAAGATGTGATGCCTAGCTAGACGTGGATGACAGAAATGGCAAGCAAAAAATGCTTGACTTTTCATTCTGATGGTTAACGGCCTCAGTGCGCCCAATACTATAAAGCATCGCCCCACGCGACGTTGCCGCATGACAATCTGTGGTGCTGATGGGCGACCGAAGCCGCCCATGACGTTCACATGCGACTTTTTATCCAGCCCATGATGCGATCATTATCGAAATCGTTGTCGGTCTGAACTGCTTCGATTTTACCAGTTGGGCTAGTAAGAACGGTGACGGTTACGCCATTTTCTGCTGCCCAGCTTTCAATTTCAGCTTTAGTCGGTGGCGTTGGGTTCACCATAATTAAATTATGGGAGCCAGTAGCGAAAGCGACCTGACGCGCCATTTTTTCCTTAAGCCGCTTCGCTGATAATGACATTTTGTCTCCAATTATTGTTTCGCCAAGCACGATAGTCCCGCCGATACCCAATGCTGATTAAAGACTGGTATCCACCCCGCTTATTTCGCCGGTCCTTTCCGCCAAGCGATACCATGCCGGTCGCACCAATCCCCGTATGTCGTGGCGCTGCCCTTGCTGATTTTCAGGTCGGGGTTCTGAAACCACATTTCCAGATTATAATCGGGGTTCTGCGCCATGACTGCGCGAATGAGCCGCCTGCCATCGGCGTCCCAATAACCCTTCGCTTCCACGATGCGCTTGTCTTCAACATGGACGAAATCCGGCAAATAGGTATGGGTGATCGTGTAGGTCAGCTTCAACGGCTCATAGGCGAACTCTGGGCCAAGCTGGGCAGCGCAGCGCGCTTCATAGGTGTTTCGATATTGGGTCATCGCATATTTACAGGGCCGACAGCGCCCCTCTGATGCCCGTGTCGCGTAGTCACAAAGGAGGGCGCACGTTGGCGCCCTCGTGTAAGTTGGTGGTCTGACGGGCTAGTTAGGCACCCTTGCTGGCCTTCCGGCGTCCCGCATAGTTGGCGGCGATCTTGTTAAGCTGCTCGTCCATCTGCCCTTTTTCGACATCGGCCACGATAGCTTCAATGACGGCGGGAAAATCCTTCGTGGGGATCAGAACGTCACGTTTACCGGGCAGCAATTCGACCGCCATGTTGCCCATACGAGCGCTGAACTTGGTCTGCTCTCCCTTCGTCTCGAAGTGCCGTTTGCCCTCTTTCTTGGCGTCCTTGAACAGCGCCAGTTGATTGCGGAGATTGCCGACGAACCGTTCGCGCGGCGTTGCCTTGCTGGACGAGGAAAAGTCCGAACCATCTACCGGCTTTACGATCTGCTTCCAGTTGGTCATTTGATCTACTCCAATGTGTAGCAGCACCTCGCTGCCCACACTGTATTGCGTCGTATGATCCCACAATCATCCACTTTATCACCAGACATATCACCTCTTTGATGTTGACAAACATCTAGGCACTGGTGGGCATCCAGAACGACACACTGCTCTCGGTAAATACCCGATGGCAAGAACGACAAAGACCGCGAAGCTCGCGACATCATCCGCACCAGCAGCGCCCACATTCACACTGAGGAAGCCTCAAGAGGGTTTGCTCAAACTGCTACAGAGCAATGTCCCGAACGTCCTTGCTGCCGGGTCCAGTCGTGTGGGCAAATCGTGGCTCTACATGATCTTCATACTACTGCTCTGCGAGGAATATCCGGGTAGCCGTCATGGTGTGTTCCGACGCAACCGCAATGCCTGTGAACGCAACCTCTTCAAGCTGACACTCTTTCAAGCCATGAACGCCCTTGGGCTATCGGGCTATCTCGCCAAGAGCATCGACAAGTCTGCGCTGTCTGTGACCTTCCCCAACGGCTCTGTGATATCGTTCGGTGGATTGGATGAGCATAACCGAGATCGCGAACTAGGAAGTGAATATCAGTCAATATGGATGAACGAAGTCAGTGAGTTCGAATATCAGGACGTAGAGTTTCTTAGGGGTCGTCTCTATGGCGAGATACCTCACAAGACGACCGGCGTTCCTCTCAAACACCGTATGCTCTTCGACTGTAACCCAGACACGTTTGATGACTGGGATTACAAGCTGTTCGTGCTGGGCATTCATCCACTCACGAAGGCACGCTTACAGCACCCTGAGGATTATGCCTATCATCAGATGATCACTGACGATCAGGAATATATCAGACGAAATGCTGACCAATCACCGGAATGGAAAGAACGCTTCATCTACGCCAATTGGCAATCCAGCAACCCCAACGCCCTGTTCCCGAAGAAGCATATCAACGATAACCGCTTTTATGGCGATCTATCTGAACTGCGCTTCAAGCATGTTGTGGTCGGTGTTGACCCTGCTGTGACCGCACACGAGAATAGCGACTACACCGGCATCGTCGTCGCAGGCATCACCTTCGAGGGCCACGCCTATGTATTGGCTGACCGATCAGTTCGCAAGCATGATTGGGAACAGGACGTGCTTCAAGCCTATGATGATTTCGAAGCGGATGAGATTGTCGCTGAACGAAACAACGGCGGTGATCTGGTCAAGAAGGTCATCTACCAAGCGCGAAACAATGTGAGTGTCACGCCTGTCTGGGCATCCCGTAGCAAGCAGATGCGCGCCAAGCCGATTGCTGACAAATATCGAGAGGGCCGCGTCCATCATGTTGGTGGCGATATGACGGAATTAGAAACCCAGATGTGCGCTTTCGATCCTGAGAAGAAAGATCGTTCCCCTGACAGATTGGACGCCTTAGTCTGGTCAATCTGGCGATTGTTCGAAATCGGCAATACGTCCGGTCCAGTGACCTACACGAGCGTGCCTCAACAAGGCTACTATCGCTGACCAGATAATCACCTGAACGGTTGATTTCCATTCCATAAGACGCATTGTTTCTGAGTGCCAATTAGTCACAGGAGACAGGCACATTATGGACTATCTGAAACTCATCCGTGAAAAAGACCTCCAACAGCTTGTTATAAATCGACAAGCGCAGCGCCCCGTCCAAGGGACTGCCAAAGAGATCAAATTCAAGCCGGTGGTGAAACTCCATATCCCCTACACATACTGCCTCTGGTTACTCAGTGAACTTGATGAGGATGGCATAGCTTTCGGGCTTTGCCAAATACATTGCGCTGAACTTGGATCGGTCTGGTTAGACGAGCTTCTCGATCTAGACATTGATGGATTGAAGGTCGTTCAGGACATCGCATTCCAACCGACAATGACAATCGGCGATTATGCCAAGAAGGCAAACCGCAACGGTGGATTGCTTCTACTATAAAGGAGAAAGAGCCAGTGGGCTTACGCTGACCCACTGGCTCTCTACTAGGAGTGGCCTAAGCTCTTTGGCCACATCTACTTATCAGTTCCACTGATGCGCTTTCCCGCGCCTACGAGCAGCCCTACATACTCATCGGTAAATACCTGAACAACAATTTCAGGTGCCGCATGACAGAACAAAACATACAGAGCGACAGGCTCAGTCGCCACGCTCCACAAGTTAAGAAGGTCCGAGATTTCGTAGCCGGTGAAAATGCCGTTAAAGCCGCTCTCGACCTCTACATGCCTGTTCCCAGTGTCGGCATGGACCCAAGGGGTCAGCCCTTCAAGAACTTCCTACGCAGGACATCTTTCTTCCCTGCCGCTGCTCGCGTTTTAGACGGATGCTTGAGCCTCGTGTTCCAAGAAGACCCCGTGCTGGTAAGCCCAACAGTCAGCGTCATCAAGGATAGCATCACCTATGATATGGAGAGCATCGAACTGTACAGTGAGAAGCTGATCAGCGAGACGCTTCAAACCAACTACACAATGATCGGCGTTGATGCTCCATCGGAAGCAGACAAGCCAGCGAACCTCAACGGAGCGAACGCTATTGATCTTGGCTATCACCCCTTCTTGGTTCTCTACCCCTTCGAAGCCATATTGGATCATGGCGTCGGTCGTGTGGGTGGTAAGCAGGTATTCAACTACATGAAACTCAGTGACGGTGAGAACGCCTATCGTGAACTGCGCCTAATCAACGGCATCTACACCGTTACGATCTACGAGCGTGAAGATGGCAAGGGTGAATACAAGGTCCGCACTGTCGTTCCGACCCGTGACGGAAAGCCACTGGACTTCATCCCATTCAAGCTGGTGACGACCAAGAAGAAGGATCGCTGGCCATCTAAGTCACTTCTCGATGACGTGGTGAACGTCAACTGTAACCACTACATTCTAGAGGGCGATCATGCGTCTGCGCTCTTCAACTGCGCTGGCCCACAGAAGGTCGTCGTTAATCCTGCTCAGAGGAAGGACGAAGAAGGCAACCCAATCCCGAACGTCTATCCAGCGGGTTCCGATCATATCTGGGAAATTCATGGCGCTGGCGGTGAAGGTCAGCAAGCCGGTGTCCACTTCCTCGAATTCTCAGGCACCAGCGTCGTGGCTATCCGTGAGCAGTTAAAGGAACTCAAGAGCCAGATGTCGGCACTTGGTTCCCGCATTCTACAGGACGAGAAGGCAGCACCAGAAGCCGCAGAAGCATTGGCTATCCGTCGCACCTCCGAAAACGCGGCAATTGTCACTCTCACCAATTCGGTCGCAAAGGACATGGAAGAAGTCCTGCGCTGGCTGTCGTGGTGGATGGGCGCAGCATCAAAGAATGATCCCGAAACCCGCTTTACCCTGAATGTCGATCTCGTCCCGGCGAAGCTGACGCCTCAGGAAGTTACCGAAATTCGTAACTTGAAGGCTGCTGGCCTCTACACCGAGAAGGAGGCTTTCTATGCCCTTCGCGCTGGTGGCTGGCAGGATGATACGCTCAAGTGGGAAGCCCATAAGGCAGAGATCGACGCAGAAGTCATCGACCTACCTCTAGCCCTGCCATCGACATCCGACACCGGGGCTGAATAATGTCTGTGAATGAGCGGCTACAAGATGCCGCAATTCGCCATGCCGTTGACGCCCAGCGTTATAGCCGTGGGCTTGCTGCCGATATTGTGGCCCTGCTCAACAGCGCAGATCAGGATTTGCTCGATAAATTGGCCGTCCGCCTCGTGCGAATTACCGAACGCGGCTTCGATACTGGCCCAGCGACGACGAAGCGCATCAAGGAAATGCTGGCCGATCTTCGCGTCATAAACAGCGCGGTTTATAAGAAGGTCGCAAATGCCCTGAATGACGAGCTGGCCGAGTTCGCACTCGTTGAAGCCGACTTTCAGGCATCGACCCTGACCAAGGCGCTACCCATTGAGATAGCCGCAACGGTCCCCGCCCCTGCCCTGCTGCGAAGCCTTGTTACGACCTCTCCCATGAAAGGCCATCTGCTCAAGCATTGGACAGACGGCATGGAAGCTGGCCGTATCGCGCGTATCGAAGGCGAAATTCGTGAGGGCATGGTTGCCGGTGAAGGCACGGACGCCATCGTGAGACGCATTAGGGGAACCAAGGCCAACGGTTATCGCGATGGCATCCTAGATATTAGCCGCCGATCCGCGCAATCCGTGGTGCGAACCGCAACCGCGCACGTCAGCAACGTGGCGGCGCAATCCACATGGGCGGCAAATTCCAATGTGGTCAAGGGATGGCAATTTCTGGCCACATTCGACAGCCGCACGACGATTACCTGCGCGGCTCTATCGGGCCAGGTCTTTCCCATTGGCGAAGGTCCAATGCCGCCAAGGCATGTCGGTTGCCGATCTCATTCCCTCCCTGTCACCAAGTCCTACCGCGAAATGGGCTTAGACCTCGATGACGTGCCGCCCGGTGATCGTGCGAGCATTGATGGCCAAGTGGCTGGTGATCTGCGCTTTGACGCTTGGCTCACAAAGAAGGGAGCAGCGACACAGGACGACATTCTCGGTCCAGTCCGCGCTCAGATGTTCCGTGAGGGCAAATTGAAATTGCCTGACCTGATCCGTGATGACGGGACGGTCTTGTCACTCGCTCAACTCCGCAAACGCCTCTCACTCAACTGACAGCGGTAAATAGAAGGCAACGGTTGGGCCGTTGCGAACACGCGGCAGGGCCGCACCCCTAAACAGGCTGGGCCTGAGAGGAATTATATGACCACTGAAACAACCACCGAAACCTCATCCGAGGACACATCGGGTCTCAAAAAGAATAATGCTGAACTCAAGCGTGAACGCGATGAGTGGAAGCGCAAAGCCGAAGCTGCTGAACGCGAAAAGACGGAAGCCGAAGAGAACGCTGCTAATGCTAACATGGACGAAGTAACCCGTCTCAAGAGCCAAATCACAAAGCTAACTGGTGATCTAGAAAAGGCCAACGGCAAAGCCGCTGATGCCACCAAGTCCTTTCATTCATACAAAGCTGAAACGGAAATCGCAAAGCTGCTGATCGCACATAAGGTCCAGCCTGATGATGCTCCGATGGTTTCTGCCTACATCAAGAGCATGATGGCTCTAGATGCCGATGGTCAGATGACCATTCAAGACCAATCCCCGGATGACTTTGGCAAAGCCTACTTTGCTGGCGCTGGCAAGCGATACACCGCAGCACCAGATAACAGCGGCGGCGGCTCAACCGGCTTCGACGGCACAAAGGCAAGCAAGTGGACAAAGGCTCCACAGACACCCGCAGAGTTTGATGAGTTTGACGCATTGCCCGACGCAGAGCGCAACGCAATCGCTGATAAGATCAACCGTCCAGACCTTCGCGTCTAAGGGCGTCCAGAGAAGGTCCACACAACCACATTGGTAAATATCCGGGAGAGCCAGAAACGCTCTCCCGGCTCTTCGTAACGGGCCGTGAAAACAGTCCGTAAGGAGAGAAAAGAATATGACAATCACGAACACCACAATTGCTGGTCTAGCTGGTTCGGAACGCAAGATGGACGTTCGCGTCTCGGTCATTGCTCAGGAAACCAACGAGCTTGTTCAGTCCGGTCTGACCGCTACCAGCGCAGAAGTTCAGGCACTTGCCAACGGCGGACCTCGCAAGGTCACGCTTGACTATCTCAAGCCAATTTCCGGTGAAGCATTCAACGTCACCACCGACAACATCAATCAGGAAGGCGACATTGGTTCGATTGAAGGCAGCACCTACAACGCAATGCGCCTTGATCTCAACTATGCGCTGGCAACTACTGACCTGACCCAGATTGTCACTCAGTATGGCAAGCAGGGCGATCTCGCTACTGCGCTGGCCGGTCATCGTAATGCGATCACCAAGTCCCTGTTCTTCTCTACCCTAGTCGGCGCTCGTGCTGCTCTTGCTGCCAATACAGCAATCACGCACACTGTTGCCACCGATTGGGACATGGCAGCGATCTATGACGCAATCGCAACTGGCGAAGAGTGGTCCTCGCTGTTCAACGTCATGGCAGTAAGCCACGGTCGTTATGCGAAGCTACAGGCTAAGAATGATGGCTTTGTTGCGCCTTCGGACGTCAACACCCGCTTTGCCACTTATCAGGGCTTCACTCTGCTCAAGACCAACAAGCTGACCGATGACGAAGTGATCGTTGGCCGCACCGGCTCTGTTGGCTATGGCGAAGGCACTGCCCAGCAGGCTTTTGAAATCGAGCGCAAGGCGAACGGCGCAAACGGCGGTGGTGGTGATATCCTTCACTCCCGCTTCTCGCGCACGATCTTCCCTCAGGGCATGTCCTACGAAGGCGGTATCCCAACTTCTGCTGCTCAGGTTAAGACTGTCCTCGAAGCAGCCGCAAGCTGGGAACAGGTTGCTCCTGACGCACAATTTGGGTTCAGGTTCATTTCGTTCACCGGCGTTTAATAGCCCACAACAGGACGGCCCTAGCGCTCTGCGCTGGGGCTTTCCCATGAGCGGTAAATACCTCGCAAACAGACGCGAGGTATCCAATGGCCATTACCCTTTTACAGATTAACGTGGTCCTAGCCGCTCGTGGCAAAGACGCCGTTGAGGCATCGCAGCTTCACGAAGCCTTGGACTATGCCCTTGGCGTCTATGGCATCCCGTCAACGATCCTGAACGCCGACGAGCCATCAGAACGCCTGATCCTTGGTATTGCGCTACTCGCCGCACAGGCACCCTTCCCTATCGCCGTGACCGCCGCGCTGATCAGCAGCGAGATTAAAGCCGCGTCCGGCGCAAGCGTGAAGAAGGAATTTGCCGACACCCCTGCTGATCCTTACCCCGTAATATCCGGCCTTTTAGCGCCATTCAGCGCAACCGCGCAGCCAAGGGGCATCTCGTTCGGAATTAGCAGCCGATGAGCGTTTATTCGGATTTGAGGGCCGCTGTAGGGCCGGGTAGCGAGATTGAGGCGACCTTTGGCGTCCCTGCGATCCTGACGCGCACGACTGGCGGCATCAAAGACCCCGATACCGGCAAGGTGTCGAGCAAAACAGTCACTCCACATAATGTGAATGTCGCCAAGCGCACGGTCAAGATCACCGTTGAGGGCGGCGGCAAAGCGGAAGCAACCGCGTTCGATATGTGGTTCGAACCCCTACCCGGTGATGTCATCACGCTTGCGGGCAAATCATATCGCGTTGGATCGGTTGAAGCCGACGAACCTGATGGCATCCCGATTGGCTGGCTCGCGATAGTGGGGTCAGGATCATGAAGATAGATTTCAGTGACCTGCTCGATGGATTGGAAGAGGACATTGCTCTGACGGAACAGCAGCTTCTCGAATATGTCCAGAAAACCACCTTGGACGCACAACGCGACCTCATTCTAGCAACACCTGTCAAAGACGGCACTGCTCGACGTGGATGGGTTTCCACTACACCCACGAAGCCATACGAACCCGGCATAGTCGAGAACAATGTCGAATATATCGGTCGGCTTAATGACGGCTCTAGTCGCCAATCACCTGCGAATTTCGTGGAGAATGTCTGTGAAAGATACAACAGCACAAAGGACTAACCCATGCTCAATGACGACCGCGTAGCACTCAACAGGAAGATGCGCCTGTCACTCGCAGCATCGGCTCCTGACCTCACCTTCTACATCTCAGATGACGACTATGAAATTGATGAAAACTCTATGTCATGCGTTTTCACATTCAACCCTGATAGCACGACTATCGCGTCCATCGGCCAGACAACCCGCTGGAAGCAAATGGGCATCGCCACACTTCAGATCAATCAGCCCAAAAGCCTCGTCATTCAGGCCGACGAACTGAACGCTTGGGATATAGCCGATTTAGGCATGACCGCATTCAAGGGCTGGCGTAGCGATGACTTCGCAACAGAGGTTTACAAGTTCAACGTCCAGCGAGTTCCAGATGACAAGTATCTGCGAATTAATCTGTTGATCTACTGGCGTTCAAACAGGCCATAATATCACGTCCAAAACGCCTCTCAGCACTCTTCACGGTAAATATCAGCAGAGGGGCCATCGCAGCCTCCTGAGAAAACCAATTTGGAGAAACGCTGATGGCATTTATCAATTCCAATTCCGTTAAGACAACTATCGTCAAGGAAGTGGTAGAAGGAACGGTTCCTACAACTGGCAACCGTCTAGAACTTCCACGCAAGCAGGGTTCTGCTCTGCCGACCGTAAATGGCGGTGAAGTTACATCTGACACAATCCGTCCTGGCCTAAACGCCAATGGCTCCCGTCGCGGCAATCAGTCCGTAAGTGTTCCTATCGAACTCAACGCTATCACGGCAGATTGTGTGGACCTTCTGCTTGAAAGCGCACTTGGAGGCACCTTTGATACCGATGTCCTAAAAGCAGGTTCCGTTGGTCCGACTTTCAGCCACATCACTGAACTGACATCAAACGAGTTTTTGATCACCAGTGGTATCGCGGTTACTGACTTCACGCTAACTGCTGAAGCTGCTGGCGCGGTCACAATGTCGTTCAGCGCAACCGGACAGAAGCAGGTTAAGGCAACTACCGTTGCTGGCACGTTGACTAACGTATCCGTTCCAGACACAGCCTATGAATATCAGGGCGCAGAAGTCCTCAACGTCACTGCCGCTGGTTCGACCGCACTCAACTATAGCAATCTGGCTATGAACATCGCTGCGCCTAAGAACCCTCGCAATGTGCTTTCGAGCAACACGCCAAAGGGTATGACGGCTTCGGGCCTACGCGCCAGCACTCTAACCCTGACCGTCTACCGCGAAACTGGTGTTGATTATGCGGCTCTCTTCAATGGCGAAATTCAGCCTTTCTCGTTCGAACTGGGTCTTCCAACATATGGCCGCAAGTTCACGCTCCACGGTAACGCTTCTGTTCCTCAAGACGACACACAGGATGACATGATGATTACGATCACTGTCACTGGCGCTTATGTGACTTCGGAAGCAACCTCGCTCAAGATCGAGAAGCTCTAAGCTCTGTAGTTCTCCTTCATCAACGGCAGAGCGGTTGGGCAGTCTCGGAAACGGGACTGCTCAATCATGTCTGCTGAATAAATACTGGACCGATGAATGAGGAGAACAACAATATGACAATCACATTTCCAAAGCGCTTTGACGAGAACGAAGCAAAGAAGGGCGTCTGGTTCGACGTTTACGACGAGCATGACAACTTCTACGGCTCCTATCTGTGCCGCCTCTATGACAATCATAACCCAATCACAAAGATGCTGGTTGAGAAGTATAACCGCGGCATTGAGTGGCAAGGAAGTCAGCGAAGATGAACGCGGCGCGCATTTCCTTGTTCACACCATTCTGATGGATTGGAAGTTGAAGGATGACGCTGGCAAGGCAGTCGCTTATTCGCCAGAAAAGGCCGTCGAGGTTCTAGGCACTACTGACGCTCAGTTCGTTGTCGAGTTCCTATTCAAGTGCGCGAAGAACACGGCCAACTTCCGTGGTGCTGATGACGCAGAAGCTGCTCAGGGTGAAGTAGCAAAAAACTAACAGAGTTCCTGTCTTGGTATCTCAAGGGTGGCGAGCGTCTCATTATCGACGCCGCTGCCCAGCCCAATAACACGTTCTTCCAGAACCAGTTAGAGATGGCACCCAAGCAGGAACATGACCTCTACTGGGATGCTTTCTGGGAACTTCACACCGAGCGCAATTTCGGAATGGGCTTTGGTCCTATCCCAGTGAGCATGATGTGGGCTTACACAAAGTCCTATGAGATGTGTCCCATAGAGAGCCGCGCATTCGTCTATATCATGCGCGCACTGGATAACACCTTCTTGTCACATCAGAACGCATCAAAGAGCAAGTCTGCGAAGAAGTAGAGCCGCAGACTTGCCCCTGCCTCATGTCCAAACCCCGTTAAATAACGGAGCGATGACCATCAGTGAGGCGAAATAATATAAGTGGAAACAGCTAGAACAATTCGTGTCACTATCGACAACTCAGACGCAAAGCGAGGTGCGGCTGAACTTCGTAATGAACTGAAAAGTCTCAGTGGTCAGGCTAGTTCCACTGCTCGCGGCCAGAGCGATCTAACCCGCGCAGCGAACGACAACACCCGCGCATTCAATCAAACTGCCCGTGCCGCCAATGAGAGCGGTCGAGCAATGAACACCCTCAACACCGCAATCAAGGGCTTTGTGGCTCTAGGCACGGCCAAGGTCATTATCGGGCTGGCTGATAGCTTCACGCGCTTTACCAACTCCCTCCGCGTTGCTGGTGTAGAAGGTGACAATCAACGTCTCGTCATCGACAAGCTATTCGCGTCCGCACAGAAATACGGTGTCCAGCTTGAAGCCATGAGCGCCCTCTATGGCAAAGCGTCACAGGCTCAGAAAAGCCTCAACGCCAGCCAAGGCGATCTTCTCAAGTTCAGCAACGGTGTCGCGGCAGCGCTCAAGGTCCAAGGTGGAACGGTCGAAAGCGCAGCAGGCGCTCTTCACCAGCTTGGTCAGGCCATCACGGGCAATAAAATCCAAGCGGAAGAATATAACTCCATCCTTGATGGCGCTTATCCCATTCTACAGGCGGTCGCCGCTGGATCGGACAAATATAAGGGCAGCGTCGCCGCTCTGACCAAAGAGGTCAAAGCTGGAAACGTCACTTCCAAGCAATTCTTCGAGGATTTCCTAAAGGGTAGCGCCTCGCTTGAGGAGCGCGCTGCCAAGTCCAACTTCACTGTCGCGGCTTCGTGGCAAGTTCTCACCAACGCGGTGACGAAATATCTGGGTGAAGCCGATCAGGCGAATGTCGTATCCGGCACGCTCGGCGGCGCTATTCGCGGCCTTGGCGATAATCTCGGCACCATCGTGCCAATCGTCACCAGCCTCGGCCTGGCGCTCGGTGTGGGCTTTGTTGCTCGTGCTGTCGCTGCCAGCGTAGCTGCTACCGGCGCTGCCACGACCATGGGCGCAATGGCCGTCGCTGCTCGTGGTGCTGGTGCGGCCCTGATGGGCGCATTTGGTGGCCCGATCGGTATGGCAATTACCGGCGTGAGTTTGTTGCTCGTCGGCCTGTTCAACGACAGCCAGAGCGCAACAGCAGCCTTTGAAGCCAATGCCATCGCTGCCGACAAATTCGGCGTGAAGCTGAGTGATGTATCCAAGGCAGCAGCTTCGGCATCGACGGAAACACGAGGCGTCGGCACGGGTGCCGCTGGTGCTGAACCGGCAATCTGGTCGTTCGCCAATGCGTCGGGCAATCTAACCAAACAGCTATGGGAACAGGCAAAGGCTGCTCGTGCTGCCCGTGTGGAATTACTGGGCAAGCAATTAGCTGATGCCAACGGACGCATCGCAACGGGTCAGGACGCCACTTGGGAAGGCTCCCGCCGAAATAGCCGCGCATCGTGGGATGCCCTCAAGCAGGGCGATGTCATGGAAGGCGTTTCGCTGGGATGGAAGAGCGTCAAGTCTGATGCCCGCTATGCTCTATCGGGTGGTCGCACTGATCGAGAAGGCCGCGCACTGGTCGCAGATAGCGGTAAGGTCGCTGGTGCGATCCAGAAGCAGATCGACGCCCTGACCAATAGCCCAATCGGCAAATCGGATCTTCCCGGCGGTGGTGGCGCTGTTGCCTCCCCTGCTGGTGGCAAGAAAGATGGCGGCAAATCGAGCGCAGCCACGGAAGCCGAACGCAAAGCAAAGGCACAAACTGAGTTTTGGAAGGGGCTGGAGAAGGAAGTTGAGCTTTCGGCTGTTACGACCCAGCAAGCCGAAGTCCGCCGCAAGGAAATGGAAATTGAGGCTTTAACGGGCAAAAAGATCGCTGACATCGACGCAGAGCGCGTGAAGGCAGGTCAGAAGACTGTTGCGGCACTCGTCCAGCAGCGCGAGATTAATCAAATCGTCGCACAGGCCAATGAACAGCATCGCGTGAAGATGCTCGACTTGGCAGATGAGCAGACACTTCTAGACCTCAAGCGCAACGGCGCAACTGAGGAACAGATTGCCATCGAAAAAACGGCGCTGGAAGTCGCAAATGCGCTCAAGAAGGCCAATCTGGTAATTGACGATGCTACATTAAAGACACTCACAGATCAGGTTCGCGAAGAAGCGAAGCGTAGCGCCGAAATTGCCAAGCAGAATAAATTGCTCACAGATGGAAAAGCAGCGGCAGAAGAATACTCTACCAGCTATGCGGCATCACAACAGGCAAAGAGTTTTGCCGATAAGCGCGCTGGTCTGGACGCCCTTTACAACGGCGGCAGCAATCCTGACTTCACCAAGCAGATGTATGATGACGCCCTAAAGGGTTTGTCAAAGGCAGTCGATCAGGCAGCGCGACAAGGCTCAACCGCGATGGCGCAGCATTGGGGCGACACGATCTCTGACTTGGGCGATCAAATCAGCGGCAAATGGGGCGCGGCTTTCAACAAAATCGGACAGGCCATTCAGAGCATGGTCGCTGCTACGCAGGGCGACTTCTCACAGGGTGGTATCCTTGGCAGCATTGCTCAACTGCTGGGCAAAAAGGTCGGCCCCGGTGGATCGATCATCAACAATGCTTTCGGTGATGCGGTCCAAGGCGGGGCAACCAATTTCCAAGCCCAGCTATTCGGCGGCAAGGATAGCGATGGAAAGCTCATAAAGTCGGTATTCAGCGATCCGCTGAAATCCCTCTCCACATCTTTTGGCTCATTCAAGGATGCGTTCGACCCGGCAAAGGGCGGCGGCTTCGTGAAAGGCATCGGCAACGCGGTCGGTGGGGCAATGGCAGGCGCTCAAATGGGTAGCCAGATTGCCGGTGTCGGTAAAATGCTTTGGGGCAAGTTCAGCACAACCGGATCGCAGATCGGTGGCGCGCTGGGTAGCTTTGGCGGGCCAATCGGATCGGCAATCGGCTCCTTGCTCGGCGGCACAATCGGCGGCCTGCTGAAAAAGACAAAATACGGCA
>Ga0209416_1001360_pt1 | contig 17263 bp, 20 predicted proteins | sample RifGroF1_FD_184001 | JGI IMG/M metagenome (GOLD analysis project Ga0209416, IMG submission 184001) | Groundwater microbial communities from Rifle, Colorado, USA - Groundwater F1 (SPAdes) (version 2) | ecosystem: Environmental > Aquatic > Deep subsurface > Groundwater | place: Rifle, Colorado...
CGACGCAGCCTCGGTGGACATGACGCGCATCGCCGATGGTCGCCACCCCTTGCTGCTGAACCACTGCACAGACGACCAGATCGGCGTCATCAAGGAAGCCACGCTGGATTCAGACCGCATCTTGCGCGGGCGTGCAAAGTTCTCCCAATCCCAGCTTGGCCAAGAGATCCTGCAGGATGTCGTTGATGGCATCCGCGAGCTGGTCTCCGTTGGCTACCTTATCGATGAGATCGTCGAGGTAGAGCCCGCGGAAGAGACAAATCAAGTTGAATACAGCGGCTGGCGCACTGTGCGCAAGCTGTCTGGCGATGAATTCGAGCGCGAAATGCGCTCCAAACATGGCGAACACTATTTCCGCAGCGGCCAGGCGGCTGCGCGCGCAAATGGTGATGAGCCACCGACGTTCCTGGTCACACGCTGGACGCCTTTCGAGGCTTCCATCGTCCCTGTGCCGGCGGATGTCACCGTAGGGATCGGACGCTCGGCTGGCGCTGAGAATGATCCCGCACCTGAAGCACCGGCAGCAACCAAAGAAACACCCCCCATCATTATTCTGGAGAAAAAGAAAATGCCTGATCCTATCCAAAAAACGCCAGCCGAGCTGGAGATCGAGCGCCGCGACGGCATTCAGTCGCTGGCCGAACAATACGCGAAATATCTGGAAGCCAAAGACGGCCCCGATGCAGTCCGCAAGGGCATGAGCATCGAGATGTTCAAGGACTACATCATCGCCCGCATGGAATCGCGCCACACCGATACCAGCAACCTGCACATCGGCATGGGTGCCAAAGAGATCAAGCGCTACAGCCTCGGCCGTGCGCTGGTCGCCAGCATCACCGGCAACTGGAAAGAAGCCGGTCTGGAGTTGGAATGCTCCCGCGCTGTCGAGTCCATCATGGGCCGTTCGCCGGAGGGTTTCTTCGTCCCGTTCGAAACCTTCAATCGTGACTTCAACGTCGGCACCGCATCCGAGGCTGGCAACCTGGTCGCCACCAATCTGCGCACGGATATGTACACCGATGCGTTGCGCGCCAATATGGTCATGGGCAAGCTGGGCGTCACCATGTTGGCCGGCCTGACCGGCAACCTGGATCTGCCGCGCAAGTCCACCGCCGGAACGCTGGGTATGCTGACTGAAATCGGTTCTGCATCCGAGACCGCACCGGTCACCGCCAAGGCAACCCTGTCGCCGAAGCGCGTCGGTGCCTACACCCAGGTGTCCAAGCAGGCGCTGTTGCAGTCTGCCATGGCGCTGGAAAACATGATCCGCGACGATCTGGTGACCGGCGCTGCCGTGTTGCTGGAGAACCAGTGCATCAACGGTGCTGGTACGGCTGCCGAGATCAAGGGTCTGCGCAATGTGGTTGGCATCGGCACTGTCACCGGCGGTACCAACGGCATCGCGCCGGCATGGTCGCATATCGTCGATCTGGAATCGGCCTGCGCCAACTCCAACGCGGAACCGGATCGCCTGTCCGGCTATCTGCTCAACACCAAGCTGCGCGGCAAGCTGAAGCAGACCCAGTTCGCCACCAACCTGCCGTTCATCTGGCAGAACGGCGACATGCCGCTGAACGGCTACCGCGCCGCAGTGACCAACAACGTGCCGAGCAACCTGACCAAGGGTACTTCCACCACGGTCTGCTCGTCCGCGCTGTTCGCTTCTGACTGGAGCATGGCTGTGATCGGTCTGTTCGGTGCGCCCGATATCACGGTCGACCCGTACACGCTGGCAGCAACCGGCCAGGTGCAGATCACCCTCAACCAGTTCGCCGACCTGCAGCATCGCCAACCGGCGGCGCTGGCCAAGGTTGACGACCTGCTGGCGGGTTAATGGCCAAGGCGAAAGCCGATAAGACGACCCCGGCGGCTGCAAAGGCGCCGGGGCCTTCTCTCCCTGTTTGGCACTGGTGGAACGCATGACCTGGAATATCAACACATCAAACGGATTCGAGTCGGACAAGGTCCGCTTCGATGTTCTTCCGTATCTTGTTCGGGGTGGCCTAGATATAGGCTGTGGCCCGAAGAAGGTATGGCCGCACCTGATCGGCATCGATTCTGGCAAGGATACGCAGCTTTTCGGCGTACAGATGAAGCCGGACATCATGGTCAACAGCGCAGAGCGGCTGCATTTGTTTGCCGACGCCAGCGCAGATTCTGTCTACAGCTCTCACACGCTTGAGCATATCGAGAACTACAAGGCCGCTCTGGCCGAGTGGTGGCGTTTGGTGAAGGTGGGTGGATATCTTGTACTGTACCTGCCGCACCGCGACTTCTACCCCAATGTGGGCCAGCCCGGCAGCAACCCCGACCACAAGCACGACTTTGTGCCGCTGGACATCATCGGCGCCATGGCTGAGATCGCCGCAGACTTCGACTTACTGGTGAGCGAAGACCGCAACGGCGGCAACGAGTATTCCTTCCTGCAGGTGTTCCAGAAAAAACAGGCCGGCTACGGCCAGGCATTCAGCTACGACCTGCCAAAACCGGAAAAGACCGCGGCCATCGTGCGCATCGGCGCAAAGGGTGACGCGCTGTGGGCATCCTCACCAGCAGCGCTGCTGAAAGAGCAGGGCTACCACGTCACCGTGTACGTGGCGACCACAGGCGAAGAAGTGCTGCGCCACGACCCCAACGTCGACCGCATCATCACCTTGCCCAACAGCGTGATGGACGATGAAGACCTGCTGATGTTCTGGGCGAATCAGGCAGTCAAGTACGACAAATGGATCAACCTGATCGGCTCGGTCGAGCAGCGTCTGCTGTTCCATCCGTCCAGCAACGAGTTCTTCTTGCCGCACAAGTTGCGTCACCAGCTGGCCGATGTGAACTACATGGAGATGGTGCACGACTACGCTGATCTCCCGTATGACTTCCGCCAGAAATACTTCCCGACCGCAGAAGAACTGCGCTGGGCGCACGAAGTCCGCGCAAAACTTCCGGCCGGCCCGCTCCTGGTGCTCAACCCATGCGGCTCCGGACCAGCCAAGACCTGGCCGCACGCGCAGGAATTCATGCGCCTGATGGCTGATGCCGGTGTAGTCACTGTGCTGCTGGGTGATACGCGAGATCTGGAGCTGGAAGAGATCGAGCCTTATGCCGTCATCGTCGGCACCGAATGGCCGGTACGCGCTGCGCTGGCATTCGCTCAACTGGCCGATGTGGTGGTGGCGACCGAGAGCATGATCTCCAATGCCGTCGCCCAGGAGCAGATGCTCAAAGTGATGCTGCTGTCTCATTCCAGCAATGAGAACCTGACCAAACACTGGGTCAACACCGCCGCCATCGAGCCGCGCGGCGTGCTGTGCCACCCCTGCCACCGCATCCACGCCAATCTGTCGTTCTGCGCCAAGGATAGCGCAAGCGGTTGTTCTGCCTGCATGGCCAGCGCAACAGCGGCAACCATGGCCGGCTTCGTCATCGAACAGCTCAAAGAGAGCAAAGCGGCATGAACTTCACCGAAGACACTGCTGCGATGTTGGCTGATTTCGGCGTGACGGCGACGCTCGACGGTGTTTCGGTTGAGGGAATCTTCGACAACGGTTCCACTTCCGGGCTCAGCAACATGATGCTCGGCAGCAACCCCACATTTACTTGCCGCTCCGCCGACGCGCCGAGCAGCAAGCGCAACAAGACGCTGGTGGTTGGGTCTGTCAGTTACACCGTGCGCGAGATCAAGGAAGACGGCACCGGCATGTCGGTGCTTGAACTGGAGCAAGTATGAGCAGCAAAGCGCTCCAGATCGTCGAGGTGATCCAGACCTTGTTCGAGACGCCTGCACTCACCGGCATCGGTGCTGGCGGGGTAGTTGACGATCCGGACTATGCCTTCAATGTATCCGACCTGCCGATGGTGGCGGTGTACATGGGCGACGAGACGCCGCCAGATCGCAGCGTGATCTCGATGCATGACAACACGGCGATCATCACTGTGCGCGTTACCGCGAAGAAGGGCGGCGTTACCGGCAAGTCGGCCCTGGCATCGTGCGATCCGCTGGTGGTGGCGACTTATAACCGGCTGATGGCGGCGCCGACGCTGGGTGGTCTGGCGTTCGACATCCAGAAGCAGGCAACGCGCCGCAGCCGCGATGTGATCGAAGTGCCTGTGGCTTATACCGAGATCGACTACGCCGTGCAATTTCGCACCACCGATACAAGTCTGGAGACATAAATGGCCGCCAAACAACCCGCAGAAAAGCCGCAAAGCGATCCTGTCGAAACGTCTGCACAGCCGGTCACCCCGGCAACACCGTCCAGCGGCGGCAGCTACCGGGTGGATGACGCCACCGGCGAGCACACCCTGATCGAGCGCACTGAACCGAACACCCAAGCAAGGAGCAAACCATGAGCCGCCTGACCCGCAAGATCGCCATACTCGCCAAAATCGAAACGACCTACGGCACCGATGCCGTGCCGACCGGCGCCGCTAACGCCATCCTGATCTCGAACCAGTCCGTCAACCCGTTGAACGCGCAGAACGTTGACCGCGTCACCGTCAAGGAATACCTGGGCGGTGCCGAGCAGCTTGTGGGCGTGGCCTACAAGGAAGTCAGCTTCGACACCGAGCTGGCCGGTGCCGGTGCGGCCGGTACAGCTCCGGCGTATGGCGTGCTGCTGCGCGGTTGCGGCATGGCCGAGGCGGTCAGTGCCGGGGCGCGCGTGGAATACACGCCGATCTCTGCTACCTTCGAAGCGCTGACCATCTACTACTACGACGATGGCGTGCTGCACAAGCTGCTCGGGGCGCGCGGTTCGTTCAAGCTCAACATGGGGCTGGGTAACCGCCCGATCATTTCGTTCCGCTTCATCGGCATCGATGGCGGCGACACCGCTGCCGCCAACCCGTCGCAGACGCTCACCGCCTGGAAGACCCCGCTGGTCATCACCAACCCCAACACGGCCGACCTGCTGCTGGGTTGCACCTATGCCACTGCCGCGCTCTCCGGCGGCACGGCCTATCCAAGCAAGGGCATCGAGATCGATTCTGGCGTCACCGTGAACCACAACGCGCTGCTGGGCGGCGAGACCATCGAACTCTCCGACCGCAATGTCAGCGGCAAGATCACCCTGGATCTGACGGCCGCTCAGGAAGTCAGCTTCATGACTACCGTTAAAGCCAACACCACCCAATCCATCGGCCTGCAACATGGCACGACAGCGGGATATAAGGTCATCGTCTACTCTCCCGCGGTGCAGCTCATCAGCCCGAAGAAGGAAGAGCAGAACGGAATTCGCCTCATCGGCTTCGACACACGCCATGTGCCGCTGTCCGGCAATGACGAGCTGCGCATCGTGGTGTTCTAAGGATCGCCATGATCGTACTGGTTCCGAATCCAACCTTTGAGGCGCCCGTCAAGCTCACGCTGCCGGGCTCGAAAGACGAGGGCGAGGCGAAGTTCACGTTCCGCGCGCTTAACCGCAAGCGGACCATCTCGCTGCTGGTGCTGGTGCGCGCCATCCCGCGCAGCGCAGCCCGCCGCCTGGTGGAATACATCAGGCTCTGCTGGCGCATCAAGCGCATGGCATCGGTGGTGGACATGCTCGACGAGCTGGTTGCCGGGTGGACTGGAATCGACATCCCCTACAGCAAAGCCGCGCTGCGCACGCTGCTGGAAGAGTCTCCGGGTGCGCCAGTCAACATCCTTAACGCTTGGATGGAACACCAGGAAGCGGCCAGACGAAAAAACTAGAGCGCGTCGCCCGCGTGCTGTACGAGGGCGACGCGACACCAGACCACGAAGCAATTGCGGCATTCGGTCTGCAACTGGTCGAAGAAGTGCCGGAACACACCGAATGCTGGCCGGACAACTGGCTGCCGTTTCAAGTGTTCTCATCGCTGGCCACGCAGTGGAATGTCGGCCCCTCCAAAGCAATCGGCCTGCGCTATGAAGCCATCCCGGTGGTGCTGCAGATGGGCGGAGTGTCAAACAAAGAGCATGCGCAGATCCTGCAAGACCTGCGTGTGATGGAAAGAGAAGCGCTTCAACTTTTCAATAAGAGCTGACATGGCCGACACAAAGATCAAAATCACCGCAGAAACAGACCAGGCCGAATCGTCGCTGATCTCGTTGGGGCGGCATGTAGATGGTGTGTCTGGCAAGTTCTCTGGCTTTGCAGGCATCGCCGGAGCGCTGGGCGGGGTGCTCTCCATCTCGGCATTCGCCAGTATCATCAAGGGCAGCATCGACGCTGCCGACGAACTTTCCAAACTCTCGCAAAAGACCGGCACCGCCGTCGAGGATCTGGCCGGCCTGAAATTCGCGGCCGATCAGAACGGAACATCGCTCGAAGCGGTGGCAAACGCCAGCAAGAAACTCTCCACTTCTATGGCCGACAAGCCGGAGCTGTTCGCCCAGTTCGGCATCAATGCCAAAGACTCCACCGGCGCGCTGATCCAGATGGCGGATGTCTTCGCCGCCATGCCGGACGGCGTGGAAAAGACCGCCCTGGCTGTGAAGCTGATGGGCAAGAGCGGCGAAGAGATGATCCCGTTCCTGAATCAGGGGTCGGAAGAACTCGCCCGGATGGTCGAGCAGGGCAAAGAACTCAATCCCGTCACCACCGAAAATGCGCTGGCCGCCGCTCAGTTCAACGACAACCTCGACCTGCTGATGGCGCGCGGCATCACCCCGTTCATCAAGCTGGCCAACGACCTGCTGCCGATGCTGAATGACACCGTCTCGGCCTTCACCGAGCTGTCCAAGTCTGGCGAATCATTCATCCCCATCGGCAGCGTGATCAAGAGCATCTTCGAAACCATCGTCGTGCTGGGCGCGAACATCGGCTACGTGTTCAAGATGGCCGGCAACGAGATCGGCGGTATGGCCGCCCAGCTGGCCGCCCTGGCAACTGGAGATTTCAAGGGTGCCAAGGCCATCGGCGAAGCGATGCGCGCCGACGCAGCCGCCGCCCGCGCCGAGATAGATGCATTCAGCGACCGCATTCTGAACGGTTCTGCGGCAAAGCCATCTGCCGCGCCGGCAACTGCTGTTGCGCAGGATGGTAGTGCAGGCCGCAGCCTCTTGGGCGCGCTGGGTGGCGACGATAAAGAATCCAAGAACGCGGCGAAAGAGCAAGAGCGCATCGATGCCGATATCGCCCGCCAGCAGGCCAAGTACGACAAGCTACACGAAATGGCGCTGATGTATGACGCCAAAGACCAGGACCGCATCACCTGGAAGCTGGCGTTCGATCTCGGGGCGCTGGATGAGGAGAAGAAGGCCGCCGAGGCCAAGCATGCGTGGAATGATGAGCTTGAGGTTTCCTACCAGCAGGCCCGCGTTGATCGTGAAGCGATGGCGCAGGCTGAGTTGAAGGCGATGAGGGACAAGGAGTTATTGGACAAGCAGCAAAAAGACGCGCTGGAGATCCAGTTCATGCGTGCATCGTTCCAGTTCAAGAAGTCGATGCGTATCGCCGACCTGGGCAATGCGCTCGGGTTGTTGGCTCTGGCGACGGAAGGTATGGCGTCTCACAGCCGTCGCGCATTCGAGATCAACAAGGCGGCCAGCATCGCCAGCATCATGGTCAAGGCGCCCAAGATCATCACCGATGCGTTCGATAGCGGTCAGCAGGAGTGGGGTTCTTACTGGGGTGGGGTGGCTTATGCGGCAGCAGCAGCAGTTGCCATCGGAGCCCAACTCTCTGCCGCCCAATCCGCCACCTTCGGCGGCGGCGGCAGTGTTGCGCCTGCCTATGGCGGCACGGCAGGCATGCCTGCATCGTCTGCGGCAGACCAGGCTGGCGGATCTGCTGCGCTTCCTTCGCAGGGCACTGAGGCCGCGCCGAAGGCAAACTCAACCATCCATCTGCATGGTTCATTTTTCGACGCCAAGACCGTTCGAGACCTTGCCACGCTGATTGCCGAGGCCAAGGCGGATGGAGTCAATTTCGATGTGGTGACAGACTGATGACGACTCCGACAAAGCCATTCATCGTCTACGATAACCGCTTCGCAGATGCCACGCCTGCGGCCAGTAGCACCGCGTCTGGTGCCGCCGTTAATATTTCCGACTTCCGGCCTTATACAAGCTGGAAGCCTTCCGCCTTGCCTGCAACATTGACGGTAGATTGTGGCAGCGCCAAGTCGGCAGACTGCCTCGGAATCTTCAATCATGATCTATTCACCGGTGGCTGCACGGTCGAGGTACGCGGATCTACCGACAACTTTGCCGCATCCGACGTGCTGGTGCATTCCTACACGCCGTCGGCCAATACGCCGTTTATCCGCGACTTCACCGCCGTATCGTACCGTTACTGGCGCTTGCGCATCACCGGTAGCAGTGCGCCGACGCTGACCATCGTCGCCATTGGTGCCGGGCTGGAATTCCCCGTGCGCTTGCCGTATGGCTTCGACCCGCTGTCGCGCAAGGCATTTGGTCAAATGAACATCAGCGAAGAAGGATTGCCGCTGGGTAAATCCACTATGTTTGAGCAGTGGGCGCAGCAGCTCAACTTCCAGCATGTCGAGAACACCTGGTTGCGCGCCACTTTTCTGCCGGCATGGAAGGCGCACCTGCGCGACAAACCGTTCCTGTTCGCCTTTGATCTGAGCAATTACGCTGGCGAGATATATCTGGTTGCGTCGGATGGCGACTATAAGTCGCCGACCAGCCTGCCGCTGCGTTCCAATCTGCAGTTTTCCATCAAAGGCATCGCCCTTCCATGAGCGACCTGCCAACCACAGCCGCCCGCACTGCCGCGCTATCTGCCCACGGCAAGCACCCCTGCGCCGTGCTGGAGCTGACTGTAGACCGCTGTTCGAATGTCTACGGCAGCGCCCCGTGCACCGCCGCAGGCGCTGCCGGCAGCGAGTGTTACAACACCTTTTCCACCTGTCAGGACAAGACCAACTACAGCAAGGCCGCGCAGACAATCAAGTTTGTTTCACGCGGAGTGATGTCGCCGCCGGGTGAAAGCTTGCGGCCCTACCTGCTCAGCAGCATCACCGCGCCGACCAAGCTGGATTTTGAAGCCGGGCTGGCGGCGCGCAATGTCGTCAGCCTGTCGCTGGCAGACGAGACCGACAACGACAGCAGCCAAGACCCGTATTTCGCCACCCGTGCCACCCCGGCGGGCGGCACTTACTGGACGCGCTGGATCGCGCGCAACAAGAACTACGTCGGCAGGCTGGCAAAAATGCGCCGCGGCTTCGTGGCAGATACGTGGAACTGGGACTTGTTCCTGGACGAGCTATACACCATCGACCAGATCGGCATTGAGAACAACGGGCAGATCAACATCGTGCTGAAAGATCCGCTCAAGATCGCCGACAACACCAAATACCCGCTGCCAACCGATGGCGCGCTGCAGGCCGAGCTGAAGAATGTAGAGCAGACAGGCTATGCCGCTGCCGGTGGTGCTTCCACCATCACATTGAATGCCGATGCCTCTGCGGTGGATAGTTACTACAACGGCATGGAGGTATACCTATTTGCCGGAACCGGCGCCGGGCAGCGCCGTGTGGTGAGCAGCTATGTAGGCGGAACGCGGGTGGCCACGCTCAGTTCCGCCTGGTCTGTTACACCGAACACCACCTCTGCCTATCAGGTGAGCGGTTTGAGCGTCACGCTGGACGCAGGTAAAGGCGCTCAATATGCCGACCCCGCGACCTCCGGCAAGGCGGAATACATCCGCATCGGCGGCGAGATCATCCGCTACACCGCTAAATCCACCGACACCCTATCATGGCCGGATGCCACCTATCGCGCACAGTTTGGCAGCGTGCGCGACGACCACAGCGCCAGCGATGCCGCGCAACTGTGCCGCGCGTTCATCGACCAAAGCATCAGCAATGTCATCACCGACATGCTCACCGAGAGCGGCATCGATGCCGGATATCTTTCTGCCGATATCGCCAGCGAATGCGCGATCTGGTATGGCGCGGGCTACAACATCACAGCAATCATTTCAGAGCCGGATACAGCTAGCAAATTAGTGGCTGAGCTGCTCACGCAGATCGACGCAGTGATGTGGTGGAGCCCGCAGACGCAAAAGGTCGAATTCAAAGCGCTGGTTCCCAATGTCGCCGCATATCCTTCCTGGACAGATGAAGCGAACATCGTGCAAGGCAGCATGAGCGTCAAGAGTCTGGACACGTTGCGCATCACCCAGGCGGCGATGCGCTATGCGATCAAAGATGCGGCCGGCAGCATCACAGAGCCGCGCAACTTCATGCGCACCGATGTGGCGGTGAATACCGACGCGCAGTCGACCAACGAATATAACGATGTGCGCCCCAAAGTGGTGAATACCCGCTGGTTCGGCGCGGCGAATGTATCGGCCATGCGCACCATCGCCAACCGCCGCATCGCGCGCCTATATGACGCGCCCAAGCAATTCACGCTCAAGATCGACCATAAAGACTACACCATGCCGATTGGATCGATGGTTGAGATACAGAGCCACAAGCATCTTGATGTGGCTGGGCAGCCGAAGGCCGAGCTGTGCTTCGTCACCTCGATGGACGACAAGGCGACACACGTGGAAGTGCAGGCGCGCTCGACCAATTTTTCCACCCGCTACGGGTTTATCGCTCCGGCTGGCACAGCAGATTACCCGACCGAGACCATTCACGCCCACATCGCCCTATCCACCGGCAAGATGAGTAACGGCGATAACGGATACCGCATCATCTAGGAGTTGATATGACTGCACCGACAAAGAACTTCACCGCCATCGCCGACTCGGCCATCGACGCCGAAAGCCCGATCACCGAGACATTGATGACGCAGATGCGCGACAACATGGAGCATCTGGAAGAGTGGCTCGGCAAAGACTTCGCCGCCGCGCAAAACCACAACCACGACGGCGTAAACAGCGCGCTGGTAGAGGTGGGCGGCAACCTGTTGCGCAACGGCTCATTCGAAAATGGCGTGAGCGGCTCAAGCGATGGCTGGACTGTGACCAACTACACCGGCGGCGCGAACGCTGTGCAGACAACCGGTGCAATGCACGGCAAGTATTGCCTCGCGCTGACCAGCACCGTGCTGGCGAACGGCGGGGCGTATGCCACCAGCAATGAGTTCTTGCCCTGCGCGCCTGCGCGAAACTATTTTGCGCACGCGCTGCTGAAGGCCTCTGTCGCCAACGTATCGAGCAAGGTTGAGGTTATCTGGTATGACTCGGCGCAGGCGCAGATCAGCATCAGCGTTCTTTACACCTCGACCAGCACGCCGACCGCAGCGACGCTGTGTGGAGCTGGTGTGGTTTCGCCGGCAACTACGGCCTATGCAAAAGTAAGAGTGACAGGAGGAATTCCGGCGACTGGTTCAGCTACAGGCTCTATCTACTTAGATGGTGTTGTGTTCGGTGCTTATGAACTTTCATTCCCGAGGGTTGCGGCTGGAACTGATTACGTCGGGAACTCAGGAGTCTTATCTACTTCGGCAACATCCCCCACTGAGATTGCAAATTATAGGGGGATTCAAGGAGGCACAATCAGATGCCAATTTAAACTGACTTGTAATAACGCCGGAGGAAATGGATATGCCCGGATTTACAAAAACGGCGCCGCTTTTGGAACTCACCGAGCGGATACCGATAATGTTTATTCAACATACACGGAAGATTTGGACTTCGCTGAGGGTGACACACTTCAGGTTTTTGCATACCGTGAAGTAGCGACACTCGCATATGTTAAAGAAATTGTATTTGGCGCGGACGAATGGATTTCTCCGCCCGTCGTTTTGTTGATCGGGGAGAGATAGCATGGGCTATAAAATAACAATCAACTCTGGCAACGAAATCACCGACTTGTTCCGAGATGATGTTGGATACGCAACGCCGCCTGCCGATGCAATACCTGTAACTCAAGAGCAAGGCGAAATCCTCCGCAGAGGCTTCTCACAATACAAATACATCGGCGGTGAGCTGGTGCTGAATGTTGCCTCAATTCTGGACGCCGCTGTCAAGAAGGCTGTTGCCGAGACCTATGCCGATGTGGATGCAATCTACGCTGCGGCCATCGGCAATCGCGCGGCTGAATATGAGCAGGCTGAGCAGGCTGCTCAGACATATCAGGCGGCCGGGTATATCGGCACCGCTTCCGCTTACGTTTCCGACTATGCCGCCGCGGCCGGAATCACCGACCAGCAATCCGCAGACATCATCATCGCCCGCGCTGCCGGATTGCGTGCGGCGGTGCTGGCGATGCGTTCCACTCGCTTCACCGCGCAGGCCGCCATGCGCGCCGCCATGACGCAGGCTGATCTGGATGTTGCGGTGTCTGGGTGGAAAACCTTCATCGCCTCGATCCGGACTTCTCTGGGGTTGTGATGGTCAAGCTCGCCCTCTACAAAGGCAAAGGCAAGATCGGCAACGCCGTCACGCGCTGGTGGACGGGTTCGCAGTATTCGCACTGCGAGCTGGTGATCGGCGGCATGTGCTACTCGGCATCGCTGATGGATGGCGGGGTGCGCGCCAAGATGATCGACCTGACCAGCGGCAATTGGGATGTGATCGACCTGCCCTGGGCGGATGCCGGGCGCGTGTTGGATTTTTACAGCCGCACCTGCGGGCTGGCCTACGACTGGCTCGGCCTGTTTCGCGCCCAGTTGTTCAACCGTGGCAGGGCGGACGGCAGCAAGTATTTCTGTTCGGAGTGGTGCGCGGCGGCGATGGGGTTGCCGATGGCGGAGAGTTATTCTCCTCGGGCGCTGGGTGAGTTGGGGGTGTTTTTGATGAAAGGGGAGCATGGTGGCTGAGCCGCATTCAACAGTATTGGTGGGCGCGCTCACCGGAGCGGGGGTAAGCAGCTTCACTATCCTGCTTGGCGCGCAGGTGGACGCGCTGGCCGTTGGGTTGATCGCGGCCATCCTGGCATCGATCTGGCTGGAGACCATCGACAATAAAGCCAAGGCCGCCTCGGCGGTGTTGCTGTCATCTCTGCTGGCCGGCTACGGTTCGCCGGTGGCGGCGCAGTGGGTGATATCAAGCGTGGATGGGGTCTCCGGTTCCGATTCGCTGCGCCTGCTGCTGGCCGCCGTGATCGGCCTTTCCTGTCCGAGACTGGTGCCGATGGTGATGCGGCTGATGGGCAGCAAGGTGGGAGGTTGAGCATGAGCGCGAATATCTTGCTGGTGCTGGTGATGCTTCTTGGCACGGGGGTCGTGCTGGGCCGCTGTATCGAACTTTCTGCACTGCTGAGCCGCAAGGCATGGATGGGGCATCCGTTCCAGTTCGTCGGCTTCTCCGTCTCCGTCGCCCTCACGGCCGGCGGCGCGGTCGGGGTGTTGTTCTTTTGGGGGTATGGGCAGGTGCTGCTGCTGGTCGGCATTGCTGGGTGGTTCTATTTTAATCGGAGGATGTGATGAGTGCATTGATATCGTTTTTGGGAGGCTCGGCATTCCGCATGATCTGGGGTGAGGTGTCAGCGTACTTCACCCGCAAACAGGAGCAAGCGCAGGAGATCGAGCGTATGCGGCTGCAGGGAGAGCTGGATGCGGCGGCACATGCCAGGAATATCGAATCCATCAAGGTGCAGGCAGAGCTTGGCGTCAAAACCATCCAGGTGCAGGCTGATGCTGATCTCGCGCGGCTTGATGTTGGCGCCTGGGCGCAGGCGGTGGCGGACGTCGGCAGAAGCACCGGCATCAAGTTCCTGGACATCTGGAACGGATCGGTGCGCCCGTTGCTGGCCACCATCGCCATCGGCGTGGTGTTGTTTGAGATCATCCGCAACGGTTTCGTGCTGTCGGACTGGAACCGCGAGCTGGTTGGGGCCATCCTCGGAATCTACGTTGCCGATCGCAGCCTGGGTAAGCGCGGTAAATGAACATCGCGCTGGCCATAGAGGTCGCTGCCGCACTGGCGAGACGCTGGGAGGGGTGCTACCTCACCCCATACCTGTGCCCAGCAGGCGTGCCGACGATTGGCTACGGCGCGACGTATTACGAGACCGGGTACAGCGTCACCCTGCACGACGCGCCGATCAGCAAAGAGCGGGCAGAGCAGCTGCTGCTCTGGATGGTGCGCACGAAATACCTACCCGCCGTCATCGCACTGTGCCCCGGCATCGACGACCCCAACCGCCTGGCCGCCATCATCGACTTCACCTTCAACCTCGGCAGCGGCAACCTGCGCATCAGCACGCTGCGGAAGCGCATCAACGCCGGACGTTGGGAGGATGTGCTGTTTGAGCTGATGAAGTGGAACAAGGCGGGAGGGAAGGTGCTGCGCGGGCTTACACTGCGGAGACAGGCAGAGGCGGTGTTGTGCTGATCCGTGGTAGAATTTCGCTGTGGTGATTTTTGTGCCGCGCCTGCCTATAAATTGCACGTTCTGGCGCGTCTTTTCACCACATTAATCTGGGTGATGTATTTGATTCTATGCCGCTTTCTTTCGCGGTTTTAGGATTGTGATTCCAGTTGTCGACGGTTCGAGCCCGTTCAGCCACCCCATCTTAGTAGCCTCTCCGCGATAGTCCTCACTAACATCATCCACGCTGTGGGTGGAATCGTGAGGACGTGTGGGTGATATCGTGAGGGATGCGTTCTCGGCGTAGCCTGCCACGTAGCCCGGCGCCAGATGCGCGTAGCGCAGCACCATGGTCATATCTGCCCATCCTCCCAGTTGTCTCAATACTTCCAGCGGCGTGCCGCCCATGACGTGCCAGCTTGCCCAGGTATGGCGCAGGTCGTGGAAGGTGAAGCCGTCTGCTATTCCGGCGCGGTCCAGCGCTTCAACCCATGCTTTGGTGGTGGTGCGCTCTACCGGCTTTTTGCGGTAGGTGAAGACATAGCGCGCGTCTCGGCAGGGGGTGCCTTTCTTGTCTTTCTGGTTGAATCTCTCCTGCAGCACGGCTATGGCGTCGGCGTTGAGCGGGACGGAGATCGGTTTTCCTGCCTTGGCTTCATCCGGCCATATCCATGCGACGTTGCGGTCGGTGTCGATGTTGTTCCAGGTGAGGCCGGTGATGTTGGCGCGGCGCAGGCCTGTGGCGAGTGCGAAGCGGGTCATGGCGGCCAGATGTTCGGGGAGTTCGGCGATGATCGCCTTGGCCTCGCTGCGGGTGATCCAGCGGAAGCGGTCTTTCGGCTCGGGCAGGTAGGGGATCTTCGGCACGGCCGCGAGCTTGCCCTTGGCATGGGAGTAGTTGAGCACGGCGGAGATGATGGCCATGAATCGATTGGCGGTGGCCGGCGCGCGGGTAGTCAGCAGTTCCTTGCGAATCTCGAGCATGGATTCTGTGGTGATATTCGTGAGGGGCTGGCCGGTGAGCTTGTCGGTAAGTAGGATGAGGCGGACGCGGTCGGTCTCGAAGCTGGCCTTGTGCATTGCGTGTTCGTCCACCCATTCGAGGGCGGCTTCGTCCCAGGTGGCTACGCGCACGTCTCCAAGTTTTTCTTCGCGCCAAATTTCAGCACGGCGGCGGTCGTGGTATTCCTGGGCGGCTTGGCGATCGGGCGTGCCAGTCGATTCCCTAATTCTTTGGCCGCGGATCTGCCACTCGCACCAATAGTTTGCACCGCGCTTGTAGAGCGACATTGTGGTTCTCCCTGATTTTTATCGCGGTATTGTGCGCGCAGCCATTCGGCAAGGTCAACGTCAATAAAAACCCAGCATTTCCCCGGCTTCGCCCCGGGCACCTCTCCGGCGCGCGCCTTGGCTTCGAGCGTGTGCGGGTGCAGGCGCAGGAATTGGGCGGCTTCGGCGAGGTCGAGGGTGCGCATGGTTATGCCATATCCCCAAATAATTCCCTTTGTTTTGGTGCGATCAGGCGGGCGCGGAGGTTGCTGGTTGCTGGCGGCCGTCCGGTCATTCCTTCAATTGGGAATGGCCAGTGCACCCAGCAGACGATCTTGGTGCCTTTCGAATTGGTATAGCAGCGGCAGATGCCGTCTGTTTTGTAGTGATTCGGCGAATTAGCCATGCGGCCTCCTGTATGTCTTTGCCAGATTGCCGCTGATGCAGTGCCCGCGATACCGCATCACGTTCGACAGCTGCACGCGCTGGTGATGGCTGTGCGGGGCCTGCCGGAACAAACCGTAGTAGCTGTTGGCGGTCTCAAAAAGTTTGGCGGCATCGATGTCGCGCACGCGGTTTATCGCGGCTTTAACGGTGCGCTTGCGGGTGACGCGGTGCCACGGTTTGATGACTTGGCCAACGAAGTCCACGCCGCGCTCTACCGGCTGCAGGATGGTCTTTGCCGGGTTGAGGCGAAGTCCAAGGTGTTCCGGCAGCCATGCTTTTATGTCGGCGTGGGCTTGGTTGAGCCATTGTGGCGATCGGTGCAGCAGCACCATATCGTCCACGTAGCGGATGTAATGCTTGCAGCGCAGTCCGTGCTTGATGTGCTGGTCAAGCGCGTCCAGCAGGACGTTGGCGAAGAACTGGCTGCTCAGATTGCCGATGGGCAGGCCGAGGTGCGTGGGCTGGCCGGTTAGGCGCTTGTGCGGCGGCACGCGGTCGAGCAGCACAGCGTTGCCGCGATACTCGAAGTCTTGGCGTGGATCGTGGAACAGCACTTGTTCGGCCAGTTGCAGCCACCAGCCATTCACGCGCTTGGCCAGCATCTCGCGCACGATACGCTTGTCGATGCTGACGAAGAAGTTGGCCAAATCGAGCTTGAGGTAATGCGCCGGGCGGCTCCAGTTCTGGGTGATGCTGCGGATCTTCGCTTCCAGCCGCTGGGCGCCGTACAGGGTGCCGCGCCCAGGGATACAGGCGCAGCTGTCGGCGATGAATCCTGCATAGAAGCGGGGCGAGATACGGTTGTAGAGCAGGTGGTGCACGATGCGGTCGCGGAACTCTGCGGCCCATACTTCGCGCGGCTTGGGTCGGGTGATGACGAAGCAGATGCTCTTTCCGGGGAGATACGTGCCGCTGCGCAGCTCATCTGCGAGCTGGCATAGGTTGGCCTCAAGGTTCATCTCGAACGCGATGGCGCTCGGTTTGTTGCGTTTGGTGCGGCGGCAATCGAGGTATGCCTGCACCAGTTCTTCCGTTGAAAAGTCAGCATGGTGGTTGTCGGTTTGTTCTGCGGACGGCGCGAGCACGGAACTGGTTGTTCGTGTTGTTGTTGTTCTGGTTGCCGTTGTTGAAATTCTGGTTCCAAGCGAAACGCGTCCTGTCGTGCTATCCACGTCGCCCTGCCGATCACTCAGCAAGGAAACTGCGCCAGACCGGGTATGGGTATCTAGCCCATCGGTATCTGTGGTGCGCATGTCGGTGGCCGGATTTCCAGTCCGTTTGGCCAGCGGCACAACCAGATCAAGATGTCGCACAGTCGTCATGACCTTGATCCTGACGAAGCGGGCGATGGT
>Ga0209416_1001362_pt1 | contig 17225 bp, 17 predicted proteins | sample RifGroF1_FD_184001 | JGI IMG/M metagenome (GOLD analysis project Ga0209416, IMG submission 184001) | Groundwater microbial communities from Rifle, Colorado, USA - Groundwater F1 (SPAdes) (version 2) | ecosystem: Environmental > Aquatic > Deep subsurface > Groundwater | place: Rifle, Colorado...
GAAATTCACAACAACAAAAGAGTGGACTTCCTGCAAATTTTCTTTGTAATAATAGGAATTTCTGTTATGTACGCACTGACACTTCTCGAGTAAAGACAAGCTCTCAAAAATGTGCCTTCTTAGAAAATTTTTCTTTTCAATGCTGAAATTTGCGAACGCAGGGGTAGAACAGAATTAAATATTGCACTTTTAAAACCACTAACTGGTATTTGCATGATTCCAATATGATCAATCCTTGTCCCGCCGAAGCTTAATTTATTATCAGAATAACCTTTGTGCTGCTTTGAGCCGGGAATAATTCCCCAGAAGTCATAGACCCTAGATCCATATGCTTTTGCACTTTTTATCGACTCCCACCTGAGCAGGTACATTGATTTCAAGTTCGGATGCAGTCTATTTGATGCTGCATAAAAAGACGACGCCCAGTTTTTCGTTCTTTCTGAGATATTCATGGCAATAACCTCGCCTTCGTAACTCACTTCAAAAAATGACAAATTATCTGTGCCTTTGAAGGCCTTAAAAAGCTCGACAAAAGAAGAGTAGGGCCTGACAGGATAACCACCCATTCTCTGTTGTGTTTCTTTCAATAGATCGTAGAACTTTTTAATTTTTTCCTCAATTAACGGATCGTCAGACCCATATTCTTTAACCACAACTCCTTTTTTCTGCGCATAGCGGATATTGTACCTGGTATTTTTTTCCATTAATTTCATAAGATTATCATCGTAGAGCTCAAGGCTATACAAGAGTTTGTAAATCGGCTGCATATTTCTCTTTGTCTTTTTAAATCCGGCTTCAAGAAAGGTGTCAATAATCTCTTTCTGAAAAAAATGCTTTAGGCCATCAATATTCTCCTGCCTTATTTTCGCTTTTTCCAGTTGGTCTTTGTCAGCTGTGCCTGTTTGTAGGTCTTCTTTATCTTCCCTAAGAAAACCAATTTTTGGATCTATTTCAATCACAAAACAAGACTTTTCTTTTGCAAATTTCATAATCTCTTCCTTCCATGACGATATCGAATTTTTTAGATCTTCAACATTGTGAAAAACAGGTCCGTGTGGGATATAAAGTATATTTCCCAGGAAAGAAGCTTTTTTAACAAGTGCAAGCGAACGTACTTTCTTATCATCCGAAGTAATGAAAAATTCCTGCCAGCCTTCATTTCCCTTAACCTCGCCCCACTGCCAGAACTGCAAAATATCACCCCATTTCGAAGCAGATACGAATTCGTTCCATTCTTTTTTATCAATCTCAGAAATTTGCTGGATCATTGTAAACAGTATACTTTTAAAAGGAGAATAAATGAAGTGTCATCCTATTTCACTTTCTTATACAATAACCTCTGCCTATCCCTGTAATCCATGCTCTCGTAGAACTTCAAAGCGTCTGGATTTTTTGTTGAGCACTGAAGTTTGACCCAACCAAGATTTTCTTTTTTAGAGAACTTTTCAACTTCACTTAAAAGCATTCTTCCAATACCTTTTCCGCGAAATTCTGGAAGAACAAAAATCTCTTTCACCTCAACAAATTCTTTAATTTTAGTATCTGAATATTCTTCTTTACCCTTATCAAATGTCACAAAACCAACGAGATTTCCATTTTCAGAAGCGACAAGTAAGTGAGGTTCATCATTTTCGATCGCATTCAGAAGATATTCTCTAGCATCCCAGTCACCATAATAGACATCGTCAAGCCCTACATGAAATTCAACCTCGCCAATCCATAACTTCATCAGTTCATCAATCTGTTCTTTTGTCGGTTTAATTATCTTTACCATAATCCGTTAATTTGTTAATTCGCTAATCCGTTAATTAGTTAATCCGTCAATCTAATCTCATAGGCATAATTATATGTAGAAAATCAGGATCGTCTTTATCCTTAAACACACCTGGCGATGTAATTCCCTCGCTCTCGTACAAAATTTCGTCCCCGTTTATCACATTGATCATATCCTGAAGAAATTTCATGTTATATGCAGTCTCAAGCTTGTCTCCCTCGGGTTTGCTTATTGTGACCTTGCTCTCGTTATTTCCAACATCCACAACATTCGCAAACAATTCAAGTGTCTTTTTCTCCGGATCAAATTTGAACCTTGCTTTATTACCAATAACATTTCTTGCAAAAATTCCAGCTATTTTAACTGTATTTGAAAGTTCTTCCTTCAATACCTGAAAACTCACATTTTTTGTATTTGGAATAATCTGAGAATAATTTGGGAATTCACCTTCGATCATTCTTGTAGTAAATTCAGTATTTTCAACCTTAAAGATCATCTGGTTTTTACTTTCAAGAAGATAAATTTCAAGCATAGTTTCTTTGTCGGAAAGATCGCGAATAATTTTTTCCAGTTCCATAAGCGACCTGGCCGGAACTATTTCCTTAATATCTTCTTTCGGGCCCAGATCAACTTTTAGAATTTTCTTAGAAAGCCTGAAACCATCGACTCCTACGAGGGAAATTTTTCTTTCAGTTGCCTCAAGTAACAGTCCTGTCAACACTGGTCTCGAATCATCAGTTGCAGTTGAAATAGCTGTTTGTCTTACTGCCTCAGCAAAATCAAGCGCATTGATTTTGACAATAGGATTTCCCTCACTTTTCGGAACAGAAGGAAAATCATTGGCAGGGATAACATTAAATTCCGCTGTGTTATCCACAGACTTAACCTCAAGATTATTTTTGATCTGTATAAGTTCGATCTTGCCTGATGAGAGCGAGTTTACAAACTCTGCCAAAAGTTTTGCGCTCACTGTCAAACTTCCTTCCTCTGCAATATCCGCACCCAGCCATGTGTTTACTCCAATATCGAGATTAGTCCCGCTGAGCTTGACTTTCCCTTTTTCAGCGACAATTAATACATTAGCTAAAACTGGTATATTTGGTCTATTTGACACTGCTTTTGAGACTTGATTAAGTGCTTTTGCTAGATTTTCCTGAAGAATTGAAATTTTCATCTCTATTATTAATTATTAAAAAATAGTAGTAGTTGTATTAGAGAGTGTGTATATGTGAGTATTTTCTCAGATGTATCAATTTGACGCAAGTTTCCATTGTGTTTTTTATGTGAATAAGTATGTTAATAAATTAGTTATTTTGTAAGTGAACTATTAGTTGCTCTATTTGTTCTTTAAACGCTTCATCTACTTTTATTTTGCTTTCAATCCGATCAATTGCGTGAATAACTGTAGTGTGGTCTTTGCGGTTAAGTAGTTCTGCGATTTTTTCGAGCTTATAGCCAAGTTCCTGGCGAAGTAGGTACATGGAAATTTGCCTGGCAAGGGCGAGCTCTGCTGTTCTTCTAGGGCCTTTTATATCTTTCACACTTACTTCGAATTCGCGGGCAACTGCTTTGTACACGCTCGCCGGCTTTATTTTCTCCCGTTTACTTTTATGATCACGTCCGATTATGCGTGCGACCTCTTCAATTGTCAGGTCATGTTCGGTCATTGAGTTATAAAGGGAAACTTTTTGAAGCGCTCCCTCAAGTTCACGAATATTATCTTTTATTTCCTTTGCAATATATTCTGTAATATAGCTTGGAAGTTCAATGCCAAGTTCCCCGGACTTTTTTTCGAGCAGTGCCATACGCATTTCATAGTCTGGTGCCATTATCTCTACAACGATACCACCGTTGAACCTGGACTTGAGCCTTGGCTCAAGTCCATCAATTCTGTCAGGTGTTCGATCTGAAATCAGAATGATCTGTCTTCCGGAATTATGCAGTTCGTTATATGTATTGAAAAATTCGCTTTGGGTTTCTACCCATTTACTAATTAACTGAATGTCATCGATCATAAGAACATCACAAGTTCTGTATTTTCTGCGAAAATCGAGGCTTTTTCCTTCTCTGATTGATTTGACCATATCGTTTAAAAATCCTTCACTTGTTGTGTATAGGACTTTTTTGTCTGGGAATCTTTCTAAAACCTCTCGTCCAACAGCTTGCGCAAGATGAGTTTTTCCAAGTCCGGTCCTACCTTGAATAAATAGAGGTAGATATACTTCACCCGGCCTTTCCGAAACTGCTTTAGCTGCTGCAAGTGCAATCCTGTTTGAATTTCCTGATATAAAGGAAGAAAAAGAATATTTCGGATTTAAATTTGCCTTCTCGAGAAGAGTTCTAAGATCTCTTGTTGTTCCATCTTGTACACCAAATATTGGTGTTTCTTTTATTAGTTCATCTGCGGAAACTTTCTCTGTTGGTATTTCTGCAAGCTCTGCTGATACTTCATACTCGGGTTCGAGTTCCTGGCCATAAACATAGGTGATTGTATCTTTAACTATTTTGTGATGTTTTTTTTTCAGCCAGTCGCTGGCGTATGAATTTTTAACACCAATAATTGCCCTGTCTTTTTTTATATCTATAAGTTTAGTATTTTTAAACCAGGTTTTGAATTGAGCAGGAGAGTCAAGTTTTACTTCGATCTGGGCAAGGGCAACTTTCCAGAGTTCACTGAGGTCGTTCATAATGAATAATGAAATAGTTAAATAAATTAAATCTTAGGCAAGCTGGTGGAACTTGTCCACATATTACTCGGGTTCTTTATATATGACGAACAGATGATACTGATTTAATATAGAGACATAGGGAAGTCCCTATGTCTCTACTGGTTCGCGTACTTTCAAAAGAATTGATTAAGCATAGACCAATGTGGATAAGTTTGCAAATGTAGGTATCTTGTTATACAAAACCCGAATGTGGATAACTTTATCAATACGAATCAGAGTTAGTGTAGATTTAGTATTTTCTGGGTTTAGGAGAAACAAAACCGAAATCGGAGGGAAAGGCAAATAATTAGATATTATGTTTAGGCACGCCTGTATTTTTTTAATATTTAACATTAATAGTAGATGACGGCTAATAGTTTGCTATAATTGTTTTATTCTTTTTACTTTTTTATTGACCACGCAAACTAGTTACCTAAACATAATGTATAAATATTTGCCTTAGAAATGTCTTAATGTTGAGAAAAGTTCTTAAAAAAATTATCGAGATTCCAAAGGAAATTGCTAAGTTAATGATACGGGTTTATCAGAAAACGCTTTCGACTGACCACGCTTTCTGGGCAAAGCCAGAGGTTTATCGTGTTTGTCTCTACCATCCAAGTTGCTCGGAATATACCTACCAGGCAATTGACAGGTTTGGTCTGATTAAAGGCTCTGTTATGGGACTCTTTAGAATACTTCGTTGCAACCCCTTAGCAAAAGGCGGGCATGACCCTGTGCCTGAAAAGTTCTCGATTAAACGTAATCGCTAGGGAAAATGGTTAAAAAGGGCGTTGACAATTATTTTAAAATAGAATTTAATGCACTTGCATCCAGAAATTAAATTTGCTAGGATACTCCCGGGTAGTATGCTTAGAAAATTTTATAAATAAGCTAATTTTTATATCTAAATTAGATGGCCATGGAAAAACTTAATCTCGTGATCATTGGTTCAGGCCCTGCGGGCCTGACTGCAGCGATTTACGCTGCAAGAGCTGGTCTTTCTCCTATTATTTTCGCCGGTGCAAATATCGGTGGTCAACTTATGCAAACAACAATGGTCGAAAATTTCCCTGGATTTGAAAAGGGCATTCTTGGACCTGAACTTATGCAAAAAATGGTCAAACAGGCTGAAAATATGGGAAGTAAACTAAAATATGAAGCCATAGATAAAGTTGATTTTTCAAAAAGGCCATTTAAACTATGGGCGGGGAATAATTCATACGAAGCAAAATCAGTGATCATAGCAACAGGTGCAGTACCAAAACGCCTTGGTCTGGATGCTGAAATGAAATTACTTGGAAGAGGAGTTAGCAATTGCGCGACCTGTGATGGAGCTTTCTATAAAGACAAAGTCGTTGCAGTAGTTGGCGGTGGCAGCGTTGCTTTCGAAGATGCGAACTATATGACCAGGCATGCGAAGAAAGTTTATTTAATCCACAGAAGAGATGAGTTCAAAGCTGAGAAAGTATTGATTGACAGGGCAAAGGCAAGCGGGAAAATAGAGTTCCTGTTAAATTATGAAGTTAAAGAAATTCTTGGAAAAGAAAAATTAACTGGAATTGTACTTCAAAGCACTAAAGTTTCTTCTGAAACAAAAGAGCTTAAGCTCGACGGCTTGTTCACCGCAATTGGCTATATTCCAAAAACAGATATTTTCAAAGGCCAGGTTGAACTTGACGAAAAAGGATATATTGCCGCAAAACAGAAATCCATGACCAGTGTAGAAGGAGTATTTGTCGCAGGTGATGCTGAGGATTTTATGTACAGGCAAGCAATTACAGCAGCCGGTGACGGCTGCAGGGCTGCAATGGACCTCGAGGAATGGTATTCCAGACAGACGTAATATATTCACACTTTGTTCGTTGCTAGTGAACTGATCTTGCAACTTTATCTTTTATGCATACATTATGACCAACCCTTATGAAAATGCCCTAAAACAGCTCAAGAACGTAGCTGAACTAATTGATCTGGGAAAAGATGATCTAGATTATCTTTCCAACCCTAAAAAATTAATTGAAGTTTCTATACCTGTGAAAATGGACGATGGGACCTTAAGAATTTTCAAAGGATTTAGATCTCAGCACAATGACGATAGGGGGCCTTTTAAAGGAGGGGTTAGATTTCATCCAAGTGTTACTGCAGATGAAGTTAGAGCTTTGAGTATGTGGATGACATGGAAATGCGCGATCGCGGATATTCCGTATGGTGGTGGTAAAGGTGGTGTAATTTTTGATCCTACTGACTTGTCTGAAAAAGAAATTGAAAAGCTTACGCGAGGATATATTAAAGGAATCTGGCGTGATATTGGTCGTGAGGTTGATGTTCCGGGTCCAGATATTAATACACCTCAACAGGTCATGGACTGGATGGTTGATGAGTACGGAAAATTATCCGGGAAGTTGGATTATGCTGTTTTTACTGGGAAATCTTTGGAAAAAGGTGGTTCACTTGGCCGTACCGAAGCGACAGGCAGAGGAGGGGTATTTGTTCTCGCACAGTTAGCAAAGAGGGTGAATTTTAAGGCTGGTGATACAAAAATTGCTATTCAGGGTTTTGGAAATGTCGGCTATTATTTCGCACTTTTTGCCCAGGAGATTGGCTTCAAAGTTGTGGCAGTTAGTGACTCAAAGGGTGGTATATTTAACGCAAAGGGACTTGATATTAAGTCAGTCATGGCACATAAGAAGAAGACAGGTGCTGTCAAAGGCTTTGAAGGTGCGAAAGATTTGCCTGATAACGAGATTTTACTCCTAAATGTAGATGTTCTTGTTCCTGCTGCACTGGAGAATGCGATTAACGAAGAAAATGCTGATAAAGTGCAGGCAAAATATATTATCGAAATGGCAAATGGTCCGATTACACCACAGGCTGATCTGGTTTTAAACAAAAAAGGAATAATGGTTATTCCTGATGTTCTAGCAAATTCAGGAGGAGTGACAGTTTCATATTTTGAATGGGTGCAGAATAAAGAGGATAAGAAATGGAGCGAGAAGGAAGTTAATGATAAATTATTTGAAAAAATTGTTTCGGCTTTTGACCAAATTTATGACGAGATGGGAAAACTTAAAACTGACTTCAGACGTGCAGCTTATGCTTTGGCTGTTCGCAAGGTTATTAAAGCTAGGAAGCTAGAGTAGGGATATAGCGTTCGATAAGATCGATTAGTAGTTTTTGAACTTTGCTATTCGCTACGCCGTCACTTTGCTCATTTAAAGTAATTAGTGAGGTTTGTGGGTTGAAAATAAGGATGAATGTTTGGCCTGTTTTGTTGCCAGTTATGCTGCTTACGCCGATATTTACACCTGAATTCATGTTTTTTAATTGCATATATGCTACAAGTGCAAATTGTCTGCTAGTTAGATGAACGAGCTGAAAACCATGATTTTCTATTAACGACACAAGCTCCTTGAACAAATTTCCGTTAAACTTCTGAGAAAGTGCAAATGTTTGTATGAGGGTTGTTTGTTCATTTTGACTTTTAATTAACTCGTCAATTTTAGTTTGTAAAGCGCCAAGTTTCGTTAGTTCAGGAAAAAAATGCTCCCATTTCCCCTGCCTTTTTCTAATAATCAAACCGCAATCTTCGAGAACTTTCAGATGGTGCGAGAGCGTAGATTGGGAGATATCAAAATGCTCATACAAATTTTTCGCACAATTACCTCGGTATGCAGGAGAATCAAATTCCATATTACTGATTTTGCTTTGTTCAATAATAAGCTGAAGCAAATGCAAACGTTGTTTATCTGAAAGTGCTTTTGCAATTTCAAAGGGAAAGTTTTTCATAATGTATTGTTATATTTGAGAGAAGAGTTGTCAAGCAATGGGTTCTTGTGCGACAAACCTACCCCCTCTGTAGGCATTGCAATAATAAAGTATCAGAACTTCCTAAGTAGACTCACAACTTTACCCCTGATCTCGATCTCTCTAAAAAAACTTGGTTTGAGGCTGGAATTTGCCGGTTGAAGACGGACACGGTTTTTCTCTTTGTAGAACCTTTTTAAAGTGGCCAGATTTTCTTGAACTATAGCAACAATAGTATCTCCATTAGTAGCAGTTTTTTGTTCTCTGATCACAACAATATCTCCATCGTGTATGCCGTCCTCGATCATACTGTCCCCGCGAACGGTTAATGCATAATATTTCCCGGTCCCGGCAAGAACCTCTCTGCTTACATAAAGCGGTTCAGGGTCCTCAACTGCTTCGATCGGTTTGCCCGCAGTAATTACCCCAAGATTTTGAATTTGAAGAAAATTGCTATTCTGAAGATTTGGGTCAATAATTTCAATACTTCTGGATTGGTTGATTTCTTTAGTCAAGTAGCCCTTCTTCCTTAGATTTTCCAGATGCTCGTGCACAGTAGAAATAGCTTTCAACTGAAGATGGTCTTTAATTTCATCAAGTGATGGAGAATAGCCTTTTAGCTTAGTAAAATCTGTAACATAGTCCAGTGTTTCTCTTTGTCGTTTTGTTAAAGATTTGTACATGACAAGATAATTTTTAAGATAATTTAGTTTACCGAATATTTCCCGAAGATGCAAGGGCAGTTTTTTCTAGTCTTATCTAATTTGTTTAACAACACCGTCTGTAAGTTTCCATTCGTGTTCGTCAGTAGTAGTTATCTCATAGTCTTTATTGTTGATCTTTATTTTCACAAATGCAGGTCTTGGTGTTTGGATAATAAATGTCTGGGAAGCGCTAAAACTTCTTGAAGTACCAGGTTGAAGTACTTGATTGATCTGAGTTTTGCCATCAGCTACAACTCTGACATTCGCGATATCTTGTACGATTGTAATAGTTAAGTCCATTTTAGTCACTGGAGTTTCGGCCACAGTTCCTGTATCTGTAGGGGTGGATTCTCCATTAGTCTGGCCACCTTCCTGTGCGGCCGTACGGCTTACTATTAGCGTGAGCTTAGTTTGTCTACCGAACTGGCTTTCTGCAACAAACGCAAACTCATTCTCTCCTGGATTTAGTTCGAGGTCGCGGACCTCGAACTGTTGCAAATTGTTTGTTGTGATTTCATCCCCATTTAATTTTAATGTCGCACCAGTAGATACTTTGCCTTTGATATCAACACTGTTTTCCTCTGTGTCATATGTTCCAGTAGCTTCTTCATTTACAATAACAGGGGAACTTAGGCTTAATTCCGGTCTTTGCGTAATAGCACTGACCTGGCTTGTAATATAGTAGACAATTGAAACTGTTATTATCGCAACAATTGCAATTATCAATTTTTCCGGAGTTAATGTGAAATCAAAGCGTGATTTTTTTATTTTCATTTGTTCGATCTGGGCCTCTTTGATCTGTTTGTTTTCCCTTCTGTACATGGCCAATGCTTTTTCAGTGCTAATATCAAGAAATTTTGCGTAGTTTTTTAAAAAACCTTTTATATATACTTCGGATGGAAACACCTTATAATTACCGGTTTCAAGTGCCTTGAGATATTCTGAACGGATACGAATGACCTCGGCGACCTGTTTTATCTCAAGGCCTTTTTCGTGCCTTTTTACACGTAAAATTTCTCCTATTGTTTTTATTTCCAGTGAAGTTTGAAGCATGGCCTGATTATATCACTAGATAAACTAAAACTCAGCTATTTAAAGCGCAGCGATCCAAAATCTACATTATGATAAAATAACTTTATTCAACTTTTTATCAAAAAAACATGACCAAGTTAAATGTTCCAATTCTATTAGGTACAGCGAGGGAATATAGGCAATCCGAGAAGGTTGCGAACTACGTATTGAAAAAAGCTCTTGGTTTTGGTTTTGAATCTGAGATTATTGATGCACGCGATTTAGCATCTGACAGGACGATTGTTGATTGGATGTATAAAGGCGGTAAATTGCCGGAGAAAATGCAAAAATGGAAGGAGATTGTACAAAAAGCAGATGGCCTGATTTTTGTTATTCCTGAATACAATCACGGTTACCCTGGTGAATTTAAAATTGTGTTTGATATGATTTTTAATGAGTATAAAAGAAAACCTGTTTCTGTCTGCGCTGTATCTGACGGGATGTTTGGTGGAGCAAGAATGCTGGAGCAGGTCTGGTCGCTGACGATTGCTGCACATATGGTGCCTACAACATATTATGTGAATTTTCCATTCGTAGACAAGATGTTTGATGAAAAAGGTGAAGTAAAGGATCCCGCTACAAGGTCAATAACAGAAAGTAAGATGCAAAAAATGCTGGAGGAAACTGAGTGGTTTGCAAAGCTATTGAAGGGAGCAGAGTGAAAATAATCAATACCATCCGAAATTTGTCATCTGGAATACTTGTTTTACTATCAGCCGTTAGTTGAATCTATAAGAAAAAATAATTTATACCCCTAAAGTAAGGCAAGGGGGTACCTAGACACCCCATTTTTTTACATGTGCGTTTATGCAACGGAAAAGATATGCATATCCAGGAGGTGTCAGGAGGGGTATAGTGTTATAATTTCTATTTCAAAAGGGCAAAAATTCCAGACTTTATCCGTGATTCCTAGGGACTATTTCCGGGACACAACTCCGGCGCCTTATAATCCTAGTGGTCGGCTACCACTTTCCATGAAGCGATTTGTGTATCAGGATTGAGCTGGGTGATCACAATCTGGACCTTTTGCGTAGAATCTCCAACAGTCGAAGTGGTTTGCACTGTCCTATTTGTATTTCCCGTTCCCTGCACAAGTAAAATACTACATGATTCACTACTAATATTTAGAACCTCATTTCCAGTATAAGTATTATTATCTTTTAATTTATCGATTGCCACTTCGGCACAAGCATCAGAAAGGAAAAGTGCCTCTTTTGAATCTCTCAAAACGCCTACCGATACTGTTGATTCCGTATTAATCGCGATCATATTTGCCACGAGCAATGTTGTAACTATTGCGATAATTATAACTGTTGTAAGAAGAACATAGGCCTTTTTTATTTTCATCTATCTTAAAGTAATTGTTGAATAATATGTGTGACTAAATTTCTTTTCCCTTCTATTATCAGGATTATTGTATGTAATTGTAAATTCAACCCTGATCACTTCATTGGTTGCACCTGTTGAAAGATTGTAGAAATTTAAATTTGTGACAGTGACATCGCTTGAAGTTAGCTCTTTAACAGGATTTGCACCTTCTTGTAGCCTGATTTTTCCTGAGTTGAGATCAAATACGCTTGGACTGAGGGGCGCGCTGTCGACATTTATTGAAAGAGTAGAGCTTTGCGCGCCCTGGGTTGGGATATTGACTGAATCGGCGTTTCTAATTGTATAGTTCATTGTCTCGATAACTTGGGAAGCTTGTCTGTCAACACTTGAAACAGCAAAATTTCGTGATTTATTCTGTTGAATTACTGTCATAAAACCAAGGACCACGCCCAATATGCTGGTAAATAGTGCGAAATACAGGATCACTTCGATAAGTGTGTACGCTTTTATTAGTCTATTTTTTTTGCAAATTAATATATTTTTCATCATTTTTAGCATTATTTTCATTGCGGTTCCAAAATTATTAGTTCCTCACTATTTGAAAAGTCGGATAAAAACGCCCTGTCAAATGAATCGACATATTTTATGCCTGTTGCATCTTGGCTCAGGTTAAACGAACCGTACAATGCCGGCGCTGACAAATTTGTGATATCGATTACTTGAAATTCTTGAGTTGTATTGCTGGTGGCCAGGTAAGCATATGTATTGCTGTTGTTTATAGAAATTTTGTGTACGTCAGCGCCGGTATTATAACTACCCGATACTGACGGGCTTAGTGCATTTGAGACATTGATTGTGTAAAGCAAACCGCCAGCCCTGCTTACGATTATTGTATTTATGAAACCTGTGATGCTATCTCCATCGTCATTTCCTGCAAGATCAATCACTGATAATTGTACGATTGTTGCCGGGTTTGTGACATCCAGGATTAAGACCTCAGTACTATTTGCTGAGGCTGCCACGTAGGCTTTATTTGCCCTATAAAATACGTCAACTGCACCTCCTGATATTTCATAATTTCCAAGAATTGTGGGCGAAGCAGGTGTTGTTGTGTCTATGATGTAAAACTCTCCGGACGAATTATTTGTTCTCGTCAAATACACCTTATTACTATCGTAAAATAATTTTTGTGGGTCCTGGTTGCCAGCTAGATTAAGTGTTCCTACTGTGCTCATTGCGAGAGGATTTGAAATATTTACAATTGCGAATTCTCCTGAGTTACTATCAGAACTTACATATGCATAATTTCCTTCAACATCGATTGCAATTGCATTGCCTGTGACATCATAACTTGCAACATAAAATGGATTATCAGGATCTGAAATATTTACAACGACTATATCTTCGGTTGCTGGCCTGACAAGATATGCATAATTTCCTTGGACATCGATATCGATTGTATTTGCATTCCCGCTAAGGTCCAGGCTTGAAGCGATTCCTGGGGTAGACCAGGCCGGAGGCGGCAGAATAATTCTTGAAATATCTGCTAAATAGCTGTTTAGAGATATGCTTTTTGTCATTCCAAGATTATTTTGCCATTCTACTTGTACTGTGATGAGCTTGGTTGTAATGTTGTAAGTGCTTATATCTACTGTTCTTGTGTAAATTCCTGTAGCATCACTGGTCCCACTGAATGTCCATTTATTCGTATTGATTGCTAGTCCATGAGTGCCATCAACAAGATTGGAGAAATTTTCATTCCGGATTGATCTTGTGGCTTCCATTCCCTCTTGTGCCAGCTCTACTGCAACTGCTTCTTGTCCAGGATTGATGCTGTTTTGTGTGCTATTGATCAATGCACCGGAAAGTGCACCTATTATGAACATGAGGATTGACATAGCAAGTAATATTTCAACAAGGCTGAATGCCTGTATTTCCATTCCATAAAGCTTTTTTTTAATAGAGAACGGAACCTTTGTCATTTATTGTTAAATTAACTGTTTTTGTATTATTCGAAATTGTTAGTATTCCTGAATTTAAAGTATTGCCCGAAAGTTTTTCAAAGATAACATCTGAAAGCCCGGAGTAATTGTTACCGGAATTTAATGTATATACAACATCCTCATTTGTATCGCGAGTTGCAAAATTATTCCCTTTAAATATTGTCGCTGTATTTCCTGAAAAGTGCACTCCCCATTGAGAATCCTGTTCCATTCCTCTGGCACTTTGTTGTGCTGAAGTAAGTGATACAGCGGTCAGCTCAGCTGCCGATTCAATTTCAGCTCTTTTTTGATAGTCATTGTAAACTGGAACAGACAGGCCGATTATCAGAGAAAAAAGCGAGATTGATAAAATTATTTCGATAAGTGTATATGCTTTCATAATTTTTAATTGATTCACGAATGCCTTTGAATAGATAGGCGGGTCAAAAATTATTCGTTAATTGAAACAAAGGATCCATTTACCCAGCCAGTGGTCCCGTCCTTTAGAACGATCCTGTACCAGCCGTTTCTTTCTTCTGTGAATTTATATGTTTCGCCTGTAAGTATTTGGTCTATAACGCTTCCGCCAATACTGCTTCTAATATTTAAATACCCTTGTCCGGTTGTTGTAAATTGAATATCTTCGAGTGGGTTATAGTTTTCTGGATGCTCAAGCGCGTCTAGGTCCCCCTCCTGAACTTTGGTAATTGTAAGTGTTTTTTCTTGATCATTTGTTGATGAATTATTTGAAACTGAATTATTCCCTTGCTCGGAAAGAGAGCTGGTTAGTGTGTAAACAGGTAACACAACTGCAAAAGCAAGTACCGCGACGCCAACCCAGACAATAATTAAAAGTATGGGCTCAATCAAAACTGTCAGATTTTTGCTGGAATAATCGCTTTTCCTTGTGTAATTTTCACTAATTTTAGAAAACGCTTCCTGAAGTGTACCGGATTGTTCTGCTGAAATGATCATTTGTCTTGTATAGGCAGGGATATTCTTTCCAATATAACTGTTTGCTTCGAAAGTTTCCTGAAAACTTTTTCCATTATCAATACCTTCTGTTATGAGTTTATAGGAACGTCTGTATGATCTGTATTCCGTTGCCGAACTAAGTAATTTAAAACCATCAAGTATGTGTACTCCCGCACCAAGTAGGACACTAAGAAGATATCCAAATCTCGCAATTTCAAGCCCTCTGATCAATTTCCCTATCCCTGGCAGTTTGAGGAGAATAAACTGTCCAATAAATTTCGTTTTTGAAAATATGAATATGACATAGAAGATCAAAAAAACTGAGACAAGGAAAATAGGAACTGCTACAAAACCATGCTCCCCAAGGAAGGTTCCTACTTTGATAAGAACTCTAGTAAGCATTGGCAGATCGAGCTTTAAATTTGAATAAGTTGAAGCCAAGCTCGGTAAAACGAAAAGACCAACACCGGTAGCAATTACTAATAAAGTGAAAAATACAGTTACAGGGTAGAGGCTTGCGGACCTGATACGTGAATTAAAATCTTCTTCTCTTCGAATATATTCGACAACTATTTCCAAGTTTTCATTTAATCGTCCGCTTTCTTCTCCTATTTTAATAATTGCCAGCATATATGCCGGAAGTATTTTATGTTTTTGAAATATTTCAGATATTTTTGATCCTTCTTGCAGCTCGTTCATCATGGATTCGAGCATTCGATTTATCGCACCTGACCTGAATTCTTCCAGGAGAGATTGGAGTGCGGATTCAAAGCTGACTCCGGAGGTGACCATGAGGCTAAGGTTCTCAAATATATTGCGTTTTTCCCTCTTAGTGATCACGAAAAATAGGGGACGCTGGAATTGAGATAAAATTTTATCTACTCTTTTTTGTTCCTTTTCTTGTTTCATCTTTTTTGATCTTTTTCTTTTGATCTAGTTGATCTATTTGATTTAACCTTGGAGATTGTGCGTCAGCAACTGGTACTACGCGTAGCACCTCTTCGAGCGTAGTTTCTCCGCTTGCTACTTTTTTCATTCCATCCGCAAAGAAATTTCTATTTCCCTCTTTCTTAGCCATTTCCGTAATACTGACATTTGAAGGATTTTTTAAGATCAGATTTTTCATATCTTGCGAAATTTGTATAAGCTCAAATATGCCTATTCTTCCATTGTAACCTGTGTTTTTACATACATCGCACCCTTTACCTTTAAACATTGTTATCATTTTTTGATCTTTTGGATAAAAACCGGCAACAATTGGATACTGTTTAATTAATTCATCACGATCTATTTCATAGCTGTACCTGCATTTTTCGCATATTCTTCTCGCAAGTCTTTGCGCGATAATTAGTTCGAGCGAAGAGGAGAGGAGAAATGGTTCGATGCCCATATCCACAAGTCTAGGTATAGCTGTTGCTGCATCGTTGGCATGGAAAGTTGATAGTAGTAAATGTCCAGTCAATGCTGCGTTAGTTGCGATTTCTGCTGTTTCTTTGTCTCTGATCTCGCCAACTAGGATGCAGTCTGGGTCCTGTCTCACGATAGATCGCAAGCCTTTTGCAAAAGTAAGCTCTGTCTCTAGATTGACCTGTATTTGATTTATTCCTTTAAGTCTATATTCAACAGGATCTTCAATTGTTGTGATATTGATGTCCTTACTGTTGATCATATTTAACAATGCATACAGGGTTGTGGTTTTTCCACTTCCGGTTGGACCAACTGCCAATATCATGCCAAAAGGTTTTTTAATGGTTTTCTCTACAATAGGAAGATCGTCATTTGCTAGACCAAGTTGATTAAGCGCTATCTTTTTTAGATATTGTGAAAGTATTCTGATAGCAGTTTTTTCCCCTTGGATTAATGGTACTATTGAAATTCTCAAATCAGCTTCATAATCATCATCCTGATAACGGATAGCTCCATCCTGTGCTGAGAAATGTTTATCTAATCTCAGTCTGGCGAGCACTTTTATTCTATTAATAAGATTGTCGTATGTTTTTTGTTGAATTTTCCCGGCATCTTTTAATATGCCATCAACCCGGATCCTAATTAACACATCTTCTTCCTCTGATGGTTCAAGATGTACGTCTGATGCTTTGAGTGAAAAAGCCTGTCTCATAATTTCGATAAAAACAGCTTTTGCTGATTCTTTATTGTCTTTTTGTAAATTATCCAGTTTTTGCTGAAAGTCCTCTTTATAATATGAAAAAAGACTATCTATATCTTCTGTCAGTCCAAATGCAATTGATAATTTCTTTTTTAATGCTTTTTGGAACTGCTCTTTCATGGGCAGCACTTTTTCGAGCTGATCTGTAGCAATCACAATTGAATCCTTTGTTTCACTATAAATTACTATCCTATATTGTTTTGCAATCTCAGCATTGATTTGAAGCACTTGTTCCCGCGAAGGTGGATTTGAGTTAAGATCTGCATAGTCTACCTTGTAATGCTCCGCTATGGCCTGGCCTACAATGTCCTTGGTGAGCTTTCCTTGCGATATGAGATAATCGATTGTGGATTGGTTCTTGTTTTGCGCACTAGTTATAGCCTGCTGCAGTTCTTCCTGTTTAATATAGCTACCTTTCAGAAGTATGTCTTGTATTTGTTTGTCATTAAGTATTTCCATTGGGCAGAATTAATTTTTTATGTTTTTAGGAATGTATTAATTTTTTCCACAACTGCACTGAGATCGATTTCTGATTTGATAAAATAATCTTTGGCGCCAAGGTCTTTGGACTTTTTGATATCTTCTTCCTGTCCAAGGTTACTCAGAACAATTATTGGGGTATTTGTTTTTTCTTTTTGCAGTTCTTCCAGGACCTCAAAACCATTCTTTACTGGCATTATTAGGTCCAGAAGAACAAGATTGGGCTTTCTTTCT
>Ga0209416_1001364_pt1 | contig 17215 bp, 26 predicted proteins | sample RifGroF1_FD_184001 | JGI IMG/M metagenome (GOLD analysis project Ga0209416, IMG submission 184001) | Groundwater microbial communities from Rifle, Colorado, USA - Groundwater F1 (SPAdes) (version 2) | ecosystem: Environmental > Aquatic > Deep subsurface > Groundwater | place: Rifle, Colorado...
TTAAAGTCGCATTCCTGAGCTTTAGCTTAACAATTTGCTATAGGTTATACGGATGGATAAGAAAAGCCGGAACAAATCATTCCGGCTCTCTCTATTGCGCTCTCTATATAGAGAAGACAAAGGCGATAATCAATAATGCAATTACTACCTTAATTATCTCAACGGCTATCAGCCACCCGCTTACTTTCATTGCTTCTTTTTTCCATTCGCCTCCGCTTTTCCTTATCGTATATGGCTTTATAGTATGGCGCATATTTTATTTTTATTTTTCCGTCTGTTTTTCCGCTTCCTCATTTATCGCTTCCGCCATAGCTGTCAATTCCTCCCGATACTTTTCAATCAAAATGCTATGCAAGGCGCGTCGTCCGGTCTTTGACAGTTCCAATCCGCCGGTTGCCTCATCCCAATACACGAAGTTTGCTTTTAACAGGCTTTTAGTAGGAGCGTCAAACCACTTGGCCGTTAAAAAACTTAGTAATTTTGTCATAATTCCACCCCCTTTCTTTATAGTTTATAATCACAATTTGGCATTTTTTATGGCCTAATGGAGTGTCGCACTTGTCATATTGACTTACAGATTATAAGTTCAAATGGCGCTGGCTTTACTCCGCCGTAAGATTGATTTTAAAGCGTTCTTTTTATGCTACCAAATTGTCTTTGATGCTTTGTTTATACCTCCGATGAAGTCGCGCGTAGACGGTTGCTTTTTCTTTGTCGTAATACCGGCCGTCCTTCCTCCGCTCTTTGTACAGCGCTTTGGCGTGTTCCAATTTTTCCGGCTTGCAAATATAATCTATGGAACGCCTTGAAATTCTATTGTTAAATCGCCGGACTATCTCTCTAACGGCCAATCGTTCAAAATTATACATAGTCAAGATATTGGCTCTATCCTCCGGTGTTATCTTAACGCGCCTGTCCAATTCTCTCGGTATCTTTGCTTTGGTTCTTTGGAATTTATACGGCATAATTGAGCTTTAGCTTAACGATTGTTTACAATTTAATGTCATTCAAATTTACTTTGGTTATTCCGGCCGGTATGTCATATTCGGCAATTTCAAATCCTTTGCTCTCATCCGGCAATCGGAAGCCTAAAATATTCTTATACCCGATAAATTTTCTGTGTATTTCCGACCACGAACACAACACAAGATAATTTTTACCGTCCGTCAACGCCGTAATTTTTCTGGTAGAAAATATCCACGCTATATTATCCACCGCGTCATAAATTATGGCTACTCCGCTGAAGTCGCTATCTTTAATGTGCTGGCGCAGTCCGTCCTCGGTTATCGGTTTGTCTAAGCTTTCTAAAAATTGCATTGTATCCGTTGTGTCGTTTTCTTTTTGTTTGTTTTCGTGATACCGCCTGCTTATCTTTTTATATCGCTTGCCGGATATCTTTTCCCATTCCTGTTTATTATTCATCATTGAGTAGACACTCTGTCCATTGACAAATTCAGTCTTAAGCGTTGGCGCTTCCGGTTCCGGTTCCGGTTCTTTCTCTTTTTCTTTTTCCCACCCTAAAGACTGCCACCCTAAACCGCGCTCATAAGCGCCTAAACTGCCACCACTGCTATAACCGCCGTATTCTCTTTTTAAATAAGCCATTCCATTATGCGCCATAAAATACCGGCCGTCTATATCAAAAAAATGTACATTCTCTTTCTTAACGCTTCCCGTTGACGCTAACCGCGTATGATAGGCTATCATCTTTTTATTGACAATGTCTTGCATCGCCGAAGAAGTCGCAAATACTTTGTCATAGTCCGATACCTCGCGTACTACGCCTATGGCGTTTTCCTTGTCCACCGTCAAAACGCCCGCGCCGTGCGTTTGCGTACGCATAGTATCTTCTTGCGCGTTTATCGCATTAAACAGTTCGTATTCTTTACCGGCATTTATTTGAAACGCTACTAATAATTTACACATAATTTTTAAAACGATGGTTCGTTAGTTTTTAATAATTTAAAATAATTTCTAACTTTCGCTTCTCTTATAAACACATCGGCAACAGTCAGCCCATAATCCGATAAGATTTTTTTCAAGTATTTTATATTTTTTTCTTTTATGTTTGCGCCGGCGGTAAAACGCCTTGGCGCGTACATTTGTAAAACTATTTTGGCATTCATTATTTTATTTTTCAATGCTTCTTTTTCTATTGTATATGTCAATTCCTCCGTCAAGAAATCATTATAAATATACCTGTCATAATTCGGCAATTCGTAAACATCGTGCGGTAATAATGTTCCACTTCTTATTTCACCCTCTAAATTTCTATCATTATCTTCCAAAATATAGCTCATTCTCAAATCTCTCTTTTCCGCGTCCGGCATAAGGTTTATATGGTCATTTAAATTCAGTTCTCTTTTACTTTTTTTTCTTTTAATGGTAAAGCTTCTTTTCAAAAATTTATCCGCGTTATTCAAAAAGTATTGCGTTTTGGTTAATGTCCATTGTAAATACTCCCACATTTTTTTTGGTTCATTACTCGGCCAAATGCGAAACTCTATCGTCCCGTGCTTGCTCATTGCGGGCATAAGATTGATAAATTTATATCTGTCCCCGTTTTGCAAGGCGTCTTCATCTTGATTATTTTTTTTGATTTTAGCATAGGTAGATTGCTTCCGATATTCCAGTACTTGGCTGTATTTTTCCCGCAAGCTCCATTCAAAAAAATTTAAAAATTCCGGACTTATCAATTCAGCCGGCTCCCGCGGTTTAAAACTAATATGAATATGAAACCCCATTGACTTATTATAATGGAATAAATTTTTTTCCCGCGCATTCTGCAATGCGTCAAATAATTTTTGAAACTTGTTTAAATTTTTAATCGGTTCGGCCTCGCTGGTATATTCTATAATGCTTAAATCTTCGCACCTGTTTTCCTCGCACCTCCGAATACTGCCATCGCCTTTTGTTTCTCCGCCAAAGGCGCTTATTATTTGCGCGGGTACGCGCCGTCCCCATTCCCCCTCAATCTCTATTCCGATTTTATGAATTTGGCTTTTCATAATTTATATTTCAATTATTAAATCGCCGTGTACGCTGTAATCTTCAATGAAGTCTTGATAATATTGTTTTACAAAGCGTACAATATTACGGATACCCTCCGAACAAGTCGCAAAAGGCATATCGTGATTGATTAAAATTTTTCCCTTGCCTCCGACCGTCCGTAAAAAGGCGATATTAAAAGTGCTGTTGCGCGTCAAGGCTGACCCATAATCGTCAAAAAGATTATACGCGCTCAATAATTGCTGGTAGTTCTTGTTTTCCAGTATGTCCGGTATAAAATAAAATTTTAGTTCCGGCCAATTTGTACTTTCTCTTATCTCGTGTTTTTTCTTGGCAAAAAAGTTTTCCAGTTTTAAATCAAATTCAAATTGTAAATAAGTGTCGCCGTCTTTCCGGTATATTTCAATTTTAATTTTTCTCTTTTCTTTTTTAGCTTTTAATTCCACCGGATTTTGTAAAATAATTTCCGGTGTTGTTTCCGGTATTGTTATTTCTTTTTCCATAATATTTATAAAATATTATTTTGTAATGTCTATATTATATACGATACATAAGTTTTGTCAAATCGGCTAAGGTTAGCGTAAAAAAGGTATATTTGGCATAAAGTATTACTAACTGGGGATAACTTTACTCTATTGACTTTTAATAAAATAAATGGTATAATATAAATATAATATTACAACACGGTTTATCAAACTATGCAAGTGTCCCCCGAAACTATGCAAAAGAACCCCCGAAGGAGTCGCAGAGCTTATTACGGATGGAAAATTTTGTGGATAACTTATTATTTTCGCTAAGATTGAGGGATTGACAAAACATTTTTTATACGCTATAATGACTACATTATGATAAAGATTAAATTACAAAAAATCAAATGTCTAAGATGTTCTTACGAATGGATGCCTCGCCGGACTGAAATCAGACAGTGCGCCAAATGCCGCAGTCCTTGGTGGGACAGACCATTGGAACGGGTCGGGGTTTCCAATGCGGCCAAAGAAAGAAATCATAAGCCCTCTACGGATGGGCCGGAAATTACTACTTAATTATTATTATATGATGAAAAGCAAACAAAGGATGGCCAGCGACAACGGTCGTTGGAAAGGCGGCACATCGCCTGATTATTACCGGCGCAAGGCCGGAGCCAAGAAAGGTCAAGTGGTTCATCACAAAGACCATAATAAAAAAAATAACAGTTCGGGAAATCTTAAAGTAACCACCCGCGCCGGACATAACAAAGCTCATCCGGAAAAAGGCGGGAAACATTAAAAACTAATTTATTTATCTATTATGAAATGGGAAGATTTTGACGAAGCCACCAAAGAATACGGTGGGAAAAGCGAGTTCTATCAAATGGAAGAAGGTTCTAATAAATGCCGGGTGGTCAGCGCGCCGGAAGTATTAGCCCAGCATTGGAAAAGCAACAAGCCGATTATTTGCGTAGGTTTGAATCAAGGATGTCTGGAATGCCAGAAAGGAATTGGCGCGCCGGATAAACTTTGGAAACCGGTTGTTCGTTTCTTAATGAATGTAATAGACAGAAAAGACGACCAAGTAAAGATGGCGCAATTTGGCTGGACGATTGCTAATTTTCTTAGAGATTTTAAGAAAAATCCGCAATACGCTTGGGAGGGCGATATTATGCCGTACGATATTACCATTAACAAGACGCGCACCGGCACTCGTCCGACTGATATTGAATACAGCGTGATTGCCGACCGCAACAATATTGAGTTGACAGAGAATGAAAAAGTAAGAATCCACGAAGCTAAAACTCCGGCTCAAGTTATTGCGGCTTTAAAAGGAAAGAAAGATGAAGTGGAGATTGATGATATTCCTTTGTAAGTGTGTCATTGAAATTTAAAAAAAATTATGTCCATCCGATATCCGAGTATGACAGAAGTTTTAAAGAACATCTCCAAAAACTTTCTTACTTTCTTTCCGTTGACTTGGTGGATTTGTTAAGGGCGGTAAAAATAAAAACTAAAATCTCAAATTCAACGATATTGAGGCAAGCGCTTAGGGACTTCTTTAATCGGCACCCTGACCTATATGACGAAACACCCTTGCCTCCTTCTCGTTTCATTGAAACAGTCAAGGAAATCCCTTTAAAGGCGGCCGCGCCTCGTCCGTGGGAACACATTAGAAAATTACTTAAATCAAAATAATATTATGAATTACACAAATTATCGTTGCGAAACTTGCGAACAGAATTGTTATGTGGATGAATCCACCAAAGAAGTGGCGGATAGTTGCCCTTTTTGCAAGGGCGTATTATATTTAATTGGCACAGTCATATGCAATCCGGATTCACTGGAGAACAGTTAAAATTATTGGCGGACTTTTTAAGCAGAATGTCCACTATGGAAGCTGATTATGGGCGGAAATGGATTGAATTGTTGGATGACTATAAGCAGATAGGCGCGGTTGACCGCGCGATTATGGATACATTAGAGGGACAGGCTTATGAAACAGCGCGCCGAAACTTTGAGTTGATTAAAATTTATGGAGGAATTATATTAGAAAATAATATCTTGTTTTAAAAAAAATAATTATTAACTTATTATTCATTTTAATATGACAAACAAATCATTAGGAATCGGTCTTTTGGCCACCGTATCAATCGCTTTCTTACTCGGCTTTGCCGGTATAGAAACATCGGGAGAAGTAATATTTTTAATAGGTCTTTTCACTATGTTCTTCGGAATATGGGGAGGCCTTAGATTGATTAAAGGAAATTAACTATGGGAGTACTTGAAATGTTTAAAAACATCAGCAATAAAGATAATAAGGAATACGAAAAATGGCGCGAGGAAACCCAGCCTAAGGTTCAAGCTGCAATGGAAGAACTGGGCGTAGAAGTCAGAGCGGTTATTATGACTTCAAGCGAGGGGATTATTCCTAAGATTCTTTTATTGCCCAAGGTAAAGGTTAAAGAAATTGTTGAGTAATATATGAAAAAAATGCTGATAAGATGCGCTATCGCTCTATTGATTGGCATTTTAATCGGAAAGATTATTATATATTTTCTTCCAAAAAATGTCGGGGCTGGCGATTCCGTTATTGAGATGAGTGTAAGGAAGCTACCGCTTCCAGATGTAGTCTTTGACGAATTGTCGGCTCCACCAAGCGTTACTGGTATAGCCTCTTGGTATGATTATACTTTAAAGAATGGGTGGAGTTCCAAAGGGCATTTAGTTTGCGCCGCCAGAGATTGGCCTCGTTATACTTATTTAAAAGTTGTTAATTTGGCCAATGGCCGGTCAGTCATTTGTAAAATTACGGACTTCGGGCCGGATAAAAGAATCCATCCGGACAGAATTGTTGATTTGAGTAGCTCCGCATATGTCGCAATCAGCGATTTAAAGACTGGAATTATTGAAGTTAAAGTGGAATCATATGGAGCTGGAAATAATTGAAGAATTTTATAATGAAGAAAAGAAAAAAAATGATATAAGAGAAGTTAAAATAAGAAAACCAGATGATATTTTATTAGGAGGGGCGTAGATACTTTAAGAAGAAATGCACAAGACATAATACGCGTTAGAGGTAATAATGGTAACGAAATAATACTTGACGAGCATAATGATGAAGAAATATCTTGGAGATTATCAGCTGGAATTATTTCTGATGAAATTCCCCCAAACAATTTACACGGAAATTTTGAAGTCAATGATTACCCGGTTTCATTGGTCGACAGACAAGGTGACTTCCAAACAGTGGTTAATATTTCGCAGGAGGCTCAAAGAATTATTAACCAAAGGATTCCAGAAAGAGGAGATAATTAGAGCAATCCCGATTGCCGGAGAAAGAAAAAAATGGGGCGATGGCAAGTCTTTTTGGAAAAGAATTGAATATGCCATAGAAGAAATGCGATATACCAATCAAAGAAAAAGTAACAGAGAGGACGGAATGAAATCATTAAAAGATATTTTTAAATTATGAATGAACAAATTCAAAAAAATTTAGAGGCTAAAAAAAAGATTGAAGAAGATTCGGATAATCCGCAAAAAATGAGAGATGTGAAGCCGATTCTTTTAGCCAGTTTATTCAATGTATGCGGAGGTGGTTGTATAGGTTGCTTCGGTTGGGTCACAGAACCGAATTTATCTTATGTTGAGTATAATGTGGAGCGGGTTTTATGCTGGGGGTGCCAGCACGAGAAGATAGAAAATGAAGAAAGAAAGTATGGAGAGGAAAAGTTATGACTATTTTTATATCAGTATTAGTTGGAACGATAATAATTTTTATTTGCAGATTTATAACTATAAAATATGACCATTGAATTAACTGAAAAACAAGCGGATACGCTTAAGAGTTTATTGGAATACATCACGGCTTTTATTCGCACGGCTGATGATTTGATAGATTTAAAACAAGCGTTAAATAAAAAAGATACCGAAGAAATTATCAGTAAATTAGATTAGTTATTATGTTTACGATTGAAAACAGAAAACTCATCAGGGGATTCAAAGCGCATATCGCCGCGGGATTGGGAGGTGCGGTGGATTATCAGGCGGATTACGAAGATATTATTTCGCCGATTAAAGGAATTGTGAGAAATATTTATACTGGCAATGAGGGAGGTAAATGGCTTCATATTACAGACGAGCAAGGCAGAAGCTGGCAGTTTGCGCATTTAAGCGAGTATGCAATTGGATTAGCTATTGGCGATAAAATAATAAAAGGTCAATTTATCGCCACATCGGGTAATACCGGCTCAATCACTTCCGGCCCGCATATTCATTTGCAAATAATCAATAGCGAAGGAGTCCGTCTTAACCCTGAAATTATAATTAAAGAAATATTATCTATGAGTAATTATGAAAATAAAATAATAAGAAATCAAAAGACCGGCGAATATGCTTTTGTTCTTAATGGCAAAAGGCGGATAATTACCGTGGCGCGGGCCGGATTTGCGGCAATTACAGCGATAGATAGAGGATTACTCAAAGACGATATTATTAGTATTTCCGAAGCGGAATATAATAAAATTCCATCAGGAGATAATTTTTAAAAATTATGAAAGAAGAAATAATAAAAGAGTTGATAACTTCGCTTCAATATGGCATAGACCACGATGGTAATATTGATGAAAGTGTTTTTGAGAATCAACTGGATTTGGCTTTCACTTCTTTTGAAAAAGACATCGCCAAAAAACTCCTATTTAAAAAAAATAAATAAAAGCAGTTATAATAAAGAGCATATTCTTAGAAAATTTAAAACAATTTATATGATTAAAAACCTTTGGCTTAAATTTCTGAAATGGTTGAGATACTGCAAATGCGAATGTCATTTTTTGGGTTATCACATTAACGATGGACGAGGGTGCAGTTTTTGCGATGATTGGCATACGAAAAAAAAACGCAAAATAAAGCCCGTCATACCGGCGGGCTTTTTGATTGTAGGAGGCGTTTATTTAATCGGAACACCATTAAGAATGTCATTTTTGCAATTATCGCAAAGAATATCAATATACTCAACGCTATAATATCGCCTCATCAAATTCATTTGGTATTCGGATATGAATACCCATAGTCCGTGCCGTCTGGAACGGCTACACCCTTTGCACCGGATATGCTTTATGATTTGCTTTTCTTCCATTTCGATTCCTCCTTTCAATTTGCAGTCGCAGATGAATGCAGTTTTTTTTAAAATTCTGCTTCATACAAAATTCAATCACTTATTATATCATATATTGAAAGGGTGTCAATACCCTTTCAGCTATGAGCCGATGAATTATCATTGCTTTTTTCCAAATAACTGTCCAGCGTTTTTTCCAAGATATGCCGGATTTGAATGGTCGCTTTTGTGGCGTGGCAATTTGAAATGAGCAAAGCTCGGATAAACGAGCAGAAAATGGGGTGGCGATTGATAATCTTCTCGGCCAGCATTTCATTAAATCTTTCCACTTCGTAAAGCAGAGCGTCCAAGTCTTCCAGCATTTGATTGACTTCTTCTAAACTTATATCGTCTTTGTGTTCAATGAATGACTTATTCATAGCCCCTCCTCTCTAACTCTTGCCGAATTTCCTCGTCCGAATGGACATAGGCGAGTAGACAAACTCCGCAAATTTCTTGCGAGCCATTAAACAAATGTTGCCTCAAAACATTGCACTTCGTACAGAATAACAGATTAAGCATAAGCACCTCCTTGTGGTTGATTGTTTTAAAGAACAGTAAATTTTTTCATCTGATGTCCTTTAAATCTCATTGATTTTGATTTTAAATTCTTCTTCTATTATTCTTTTTTTTAAACGATAGATAGAAGTTAAAAATCCCTTGACATCCACCACTTCCGTATTTCCGTCCTTATAATAAATGATAAAATCCGCTATGTATTTAAACATTTTCTTTCCGTTTAAAGTAAAAACAAAAGGGACTTGCATTTCAAATCCCTTTATATCTTTGGCAACTTTACGCAGTTTCAGTTCTTGGTAATAGGCCATTTCTTTTTTAGAATCAAAAACTATGCCATCGCAGGTGCGTTGGGCTTTCGGACTGACATTATATTTATGAAAATTCATAGTTTATCATTTAGAATATGCCAATTTGCCATTAAGAAAAAAATAAAAACAATCAATATTTTAAGGAATTTCAAGAAATCCAAGATGAAGTACAACCAGAGTATACCGCCGATTATTGCGAAAATCAGAGTTAAAAATATTGCAAATCCTATCATTTCCGTATCGCGTTGTTGCGAGAAGTTTATAATTACCTTTTTAAAGGCTCAATCAAATATCCAAAAAGTCAAATTATCCGATTAAACTCTTAATTTCAGTTTCCTAAAAATTGAACCAAAGAAACAATAACTAAAGCCAATAGAAAAGCTATTATTAAATAAGTTCCAAAATCTATCGGCTTATTATCAGGCATTTGCATATTATTTTTTAGGTTCAATGTCTACCCATTCCACCATCGATGTAATTGATGTTTTTGAAATCACTAATCGCGAGTTCATTATTACTGAATATTTTTGTTTAATTTCTAAAAGAATAGGAGCGATTATCGCATTGGCGCTTGCCATTCTTTTTTGGAAGTTATCTTCCTTTTTTTGTATTTTCTTTTTCATAATAATCTTTTTATTGAATAATAATTAAAATTTAAGTCCCGCATCCCATCAACATTCTAAGGGGAGTGGAGGCGGCGGGGGCGGTGATATTTCCGCCTTCCCAATCATCAATAATGGCTGTTGCGGTATCGTCGGAAGCTATTATACCGGCGCTTCCGCTTGCGGGAGCGGACGCATTAACTCCGCTAACTCTTTCTATTCCATTGATAAATAATCTGAATGTCGTCCCTTCCGCTTCTAATACAAGGACATCTCCGTCTGATTTACTGGCGACATAAGTACTGCCTATTTGCGTATAGGCTCCTCCATTAAGCCAAAAAATGCCATAACCCCCAAGATGATTGACATACTGGCCTATAACATAATCAGAAGCATTTGCTCTTATGATAACTCCTGAATATGAACCTGTACCCCATTGAGTTACAGTAATTTGAGAATATTGATTATTACTAAAACTATTCGCCGACCAAAATGCCGTATTGTCGGCGGCGTTTACATTCTGAACAGCATTAGAAACTATTTGCGGCGGTGTATCAAAGGTATTGCTCCAATTAGCGCCCAATGCTCCATTTGCCCTATTAAAATTGTCCGTAGCTACAATAGTTCTTGCCATAAAAATTAAGGCGCGATAAATCCACTGATATTTACCGAATGGGTGGTTACGGTCGTGCTGGTAATTACCAAAGCCGTATTGGCTGATAATTTTATAGGCGTTCGGCGGTTATCAACCGCTCCGCCATTGATAGCGGGATAAATTTCATATTTTACCGCTCCGCCTGAACCATTGAGCAAAGTAATGTTTCCGGCAGTCGCTCCATTGCTGATTGAAATGTCGGTAATATAAAGAGATAATCCTGCGCCGGGCGCAACTTTAATTGAAGCATTGGTTTGCGCGGCGGAATAATCCGCGGAAACTTCCCAGTAATTCGGATGTACATCGTTGACATATTGTCTTCCGTATTCATCGCCTATTCCGTTTACTCTGTCATTTTCCGCGACAGCCGCCGCCGGAGGAGCCGAGCCGTCAAATAGAACAGCTTTATAGCCTACTTTAACCGGTTCGCCCGCGTCTGCCGCATCGTGAGCGACATCTCCCGATACCGAAGCCCCGTCGCTTGCTCCATTATCCCAGTCGTCCATTATCTGTAAAGCCGTAAGAGCCCCGCCGCTTTCTTGCACCGCAAAAGTTCCCGCATTGGTGACAGCGTGAGAAGGAACGGATGCAAGGGAAACAGGTTGTGTTTCTGTTAAATCGGCTTTGAGTTGCAATTCGGCTAAGAGGGCGGCCAGAGTCGTCTGGGTAGCAAAATCTTTGGCAATAAGAGTAGCTTGATTGGCGGCGGTGGCCGCGCCTGACGGCAGAGGCAAAGAAGCGGCGGATACCGGTTGTGTGGCTTGATAGAATGTTCCGGTAACCGCTATTGAATCCGTATGTTTTACATAAAGTTCGCCGAGATTATTTCCTCGCAAGGCGACATTGTCGCCATCCAAAGAAACAAGCGAACCAGCACGAGCGTCTTCCCGCACGACAATCATCGCATTGCCCACTGGATTAGCGGGCGCGGCCGCGTCTTCCGTATACTGCGTGCCTCCGCCTACTGAAACATAATCCCCATTAGTGTCGCGCAAGACCACCGCCAAAGGATTGCTATTGGCGTAGTCGTGGACAGTTGCTTTGATTGAAGAAGTAACGCCATCGCGAATTGCTCCATCAATCGCTCCTGCGGTAAGAGCGGCTAAAATATCCGCCAAAGATGTATTGCCCGTATCCTGCCTTCCGGCAGTAGCGGGCGCTACATCGGCATTAAATCCTATTGTATCAAATTCTTCTTTATGTGTTTCAAAAGGGGACATAAATTAGGGCTAAAGCCCCATAAATTAAAGCTAACGCTTCATATTAAATGGTTATATTTTCCAGAGGAGTTCCCAATTTCATTTCTAATTTTTCCTTAAATCCTTTTAAATATCTTTTTTGTTTGTCCAATAATACTTCTCGTTGGGTAAGTTCGTGTTCTTTGGCTTCCAGTTCTTTTTGTCGGTCATTCATTCTTTTATTAAACTCATCGTAAGTTTTTTTAATGGAAAGGATATTCAATTCTTTTTCTTTATTCGTTTCAATAAGTTTAAGCTGGGCGGTGTCAATTTCCAGACGAGTATTTTCCAGCAATATTTCTTTTTCGGAAATTTCTTTGGTTAGTTTCTTTTTATCAGTCAAAAGTTTTTCTTTGCCTTCCAATTCTTTTGCCATAGCGTCCATTTCTCCTTTAAAAGTGATAATACTTTTGGTATATCGTTCTGTGGATTTTTTAATTATTTTTTCAATATTCTCATTAGCCAATACTAACGCTTCATATTCTTTATTCTTTTTATCAATTTCCAGAAAAAGACTTTCTTTAATATTAGTCAAAGATTTGACAGCCAATTCAAGCAGATTCCTTTCACTCTTGCTAGTTTCCGCTTCTTGTCTTAAATAGGCTACGCGGTTATTTATCTGTCCTTTCAATTCCAAGAAAGCTTTTTCTCTATCGGCAATCATTCTTTCCAATACTTCAAATTCACTATTCTTTTTATCAAGCGTTTCAGTTAATTTACTGATGTTTATATTCAATAATTCAACTTCTCTGGTACGATTCTTATAAGTTTGTTCTTTAATTTCCGCTTCTTCTATCTTTTGACCGAGAAAAGATACCTCAATTTCCAAGGCTTTTTTTTGCTCGGTAAGTTTATTCTTTGGTACTGCGTTAGCTCGGACCGTAGAGAACGGCATAATTTATACAACACTGAATAATTGGTCTATTTTCATTGAGGAGCTGGTGACAACACCCGTTCCTTTGGCGCTGACGCGCACGTGCTTGGCCTTTAATTGAGTGGGAATTGTATAGTTTCCTGTAGCGGTAATGGTATGTTCCATAAGGGAATCCTTGCTAGAACCCCCATCAATGACGCTACTGACTTCCTGAAACCAAGTAATTTGGTCGTGAGAGAATTCTACCTTAATTTGAGCGGAAGTTAAGCTTCCTAAGGTAAATTGAACCAATAAAAGAAGTTGATTGTATTCATCAATATTATCAGCTATTGTTCCGGCTACATAGCTGGCAGTTAATATGGCCGCATCGCGGCTTGACCTAATGATGTAATCTCGGTTTGACATATAATATAGATATAAATAATGATAATTCTTTTGAATTTATTATAACACTATTCTTTATTTTTTACAAATCTATTTTATTTTCAATTTCTTAATGACTTTTCTTTGATTGTCAATTATATAGTTATGTTCGGTAGTGCTTATTTTCCTCCATTCCTCGAACGAAGAAATCATCTGTTTTATCATTTGAGAATTACTATTCAGATGTTCCTGAATGGTCTTATTGAAAGTATTGACCACATCGCGCATTACCTTATCTCGTTCTTTTAAAAGCTGAAAAAGATAATAGACAACACCGGCTACTATCACAATCGGAATCGCTCCCACGCCCAAGGCTTGTATCAATTCGGTTGTGAAGATTGTTTCCATAGGTTATTCAGCGAAGTAGATAAACTGACCCTGTAATTGACATCCATCCGTCCAAGTAAAAGGAACGCCAACTCCTACTAATGTTCCATTCCCCGCGCTGTTTGTAAATCCAATCAAATCGCTTCCATACGCGTAAATATGTCCCTCATCTTCTGATACTGCTGGTTTTATTGAGCGGCAATTCCCGATATTCACAGCGCTTTCAGATGCTGTATTTGAAGCAACTGGCATAGTAGAGCGCAATGCTCCAGCTCCCATATTAGAAGTTGACCCAAAAGTAAAAATGAAAGTCGCTACAACCAGTTTTCCAATTTGAGTATATTTTCCGGAAACCGTACCATTACCAAGTGAAAAACCACCGCCAGTCGCTGTGATTGTCGGAGTCCACGCCGTCAAATCGGTGAAAGTTTCCAATGTTGTTTTAGATATGGCAATCGCCGCGCTTGCGGATATTCCCGCATTACTTATCTGCTGTCCATCCGTTCCTCCGGTGTGCGAATGGGAAAGGGTTTGAGCGCGAAGAAAAGAAGCCACTTGCTGAATAGCCGAAGCTATACCGCCTAAGGCGGAAACGATGCGTGATAAAATTCCTTCGGTGGATTTATTTTCTTCCATAAAATTATCCTTGGAGTAATTCAATTTTGGCAATATAGCCGTAATGATTATCAGCTAATTTAGTCGGACCTAAGAATTGAATATCGTTAAAAATAATACCGGCATCAGCCGTTCCGGCTTTAGCCGCGTCAAAATAAGAGCCGTCAATATCTTCAAAAGCCACCAATGAATCATTGATTAAATATTCCAAATCTTTTTTAATCTGCGCTCCGGTTTTAGGCGTATTATATTCTTTAATGCCGTCTACGCAAAGAAGTTCCATTACCCATTTATATTTAACGACCGGCCTCAATAAATACCGCAAAACAACATCTTGGATTATGGGCGTATTGGAAGTATTGGTGGTTAATAAAACAACTTCAAGCTGTATCTTTTTTCCAATATTATCAGACAGCATTTGAATATCAAAAGAGGTGGAGCCTTGCGTATTATTGTAGCCTAAAATGGTCAGGTTATCACTAACCAAGCGGGAAAAATCAGCGTCTATTCGCGCCATTACGCCAATCGTGCAGTTGGCAGGCAAAGGTTCGTGATAAATGGTTATCCCTCCCCAGTATTTGTCTATCGTGAAAAGATTGCCGTCAATTACGGAAGTACGCAAACTTCCGGCTAAATCACCGGTAAGATTATAAATAGCGGTGGCGGTTGCGTGGGTGGCCGCGGTCGTGCCAAAGATACCTCTTTGCACAGTCAAGGTATCGGTAACCACGCCCGTACAAAGCATCAGTTCATTCTCGCATAAAAGAAAATCTCCATCCGCGAAACGAGAGCCGTGTCCGGCCGCTACCAGAATAGAAGTAGCCGCAGCTGTAATCCCGCCATTCAGAGTGGAAGAAGCCGCGGCCATATCCGTATCATTATATTTTTGATAAGGCGTATTCACTTCTTCCCAATCTATAATGCAATATACATCGCCTCCGGCAGTCAGAGAAGCAGTCTTTCTGTCCATTATATAAAGGTCATTGCCGACTACGCCTAAAATTCCAAAAAATCCTCCTTGGTCAGCCGTTCCATCACTGGCCCGATGTTCAAGACTGACAGAGGAACGCAAATTATTTTCATCCACGAAATCAACAAGAAAAGACGCTAAGGCAAAACCGGAGGTTGATAAAGTCCCATAAACTAAAATGCGGGATTTATACGGAATAATACAGGGCGTTTCCTCAAAATATTGCATTTCCTCGTCAAAGAATCGGCGTAAATCAAGTTTACGAACTGACGCACCGTTAAATTCATATACGAATCTTCCTTGTAAAAAGAAAAAAAGCAAGTCGTTAAATACGCACATCTGCTCAAAATTCTTGGCATTGCGCATATCCTGATATTCAGAAATCATATAAAGATATGCTCCGTCATAAGCGTAAAGACGGTTGTATGTTCCGATATAAAGCCGTCCTTTATATACAATCAATTTGTTTATATCTTCATTATCGGAAGAAAGCGTAAATTCCGTTGTCCAAGTAACTCCGTCCGTGGAAGATTTGACTGTCAAACCGTCTGACCCGTAAAGATAGGCGGTTGTTCCTTCTTGGAGTACGGCGAACTTTTTAAACTTCACTCCGGCGGCCGGTTGGCTCCACGCGCCATTGCCCGCCGTTCCGGCCGCCTTGCGATTGAAAGCGACATCGGACGCGCCGTCATTGCAGGCCGCGTACAATTTGCCGTCAAATTTAACCAAGTCGGTAATATCTATTGGGGTGCCAGCCATTGTTTCTATATCAGTTGTCACGGTCGTTCCTGAACGAGTGATTTTCCAAACCTCGCCCAGTGTATTGGTTGTATCTTTATATCCGGCAAAACCAACTCCTTCAAATTCGGAAAAGCATTGAGGAGTTTTATAATGTGAATCGGTATCGCCTACAGCATTATGGAGCTGGCGATGAAGTTTTATCTCTCCGTCTTTTTTAAAAGTTTCCACTGTGGCCGAGCCGTCAAATAAATCAGGTTCATTGAAGTTCTTTTGTCCCGCTCCTCCGCCCCAATCCGATTGCGCCCAATATTTCCAATCGGTTAAATCGGAATAAGAAACTTCGCCTTGGGCGAAAGGCGGTATTTGTACCGGCAAACGGGCTTTATTATAACTGCCCTCCCGAATAAAGAATTTTTTATTATTTAACTTTATTTGATTGGTCATATTTTTCTTTCAATTTCTTTTTCGTAAATTCTATCGCTCCCGATTCCGTCATTTTTTCATTATTACTCATATCAATAGTAATCCGAGTTTTTATTTCTCGCCGTATTTCTCCTGATGGTCTAATATTAAAAATACCGGGCATATTATTCAATTTCGTCCCTAAAACTGGCGGAAAAATAGCCGGGCGATTTAGCCAGCGTTTCAAATAATTCTTTCCGCCGGTCGGCTAAACGGCGTTTTTCCCGGTCAATATAGAGCATATAGTCTTGTTGTAGTTTAACTGATACGCGTTCCGGCTGCATAATCATTTGCAGATTTTGTTCAATGGTTTTAATGGTAGCGGACACGACTAAATATTCTTCCACTCCTTCATCCGGCAAATCAAAAGAAGCGGAATTGGTTGATGGCACGATATATTTATCCGCTCCAATAATTTGAACGGGTCGTCCGCTTGAGATTGGTTCATCCAATAGAACATAAGGATATTTTAGTTGAAAAGCTCGCACTTTATCAAATGATTTTCCCTCATTTAAATCCGACCATAGTCTGACATCATTAACGATAAATGTTTCCGCGGGAAGTTTAATGTACGGCAAATGAGATGACATCGGAAAAGTCGTCATACTGACTTCATCAATTTTCAAGTCGCCCGCTCCAATACTTTGAAGAATCTTGAAATTTAATTTCAAATGGGTGATAGCGGTCATTGAAGGAGTCCCCGCTCCTGTCCCAAAATCTTCAATCAAAAGAGAAATCATATTCCAGCCTTTTTGAAAAAATGGACGACCCAAACTGTAAAGCTTATAAGCGGAACTGCCGCTTCCCAATTCAATGGTTAGCCCCGGATGAGCCAAATAATAATCATCATTAT
>Ga0209416_1001366_pt1 | contig 17130 bp, 25 predicted proteins | sample RifGroF1_FD_184001 | JGI IMG/M metagenome (GOLD analysis project Ga0209416, IMG submission 184001) | Groundwater microbial communities from Rifle, Colorado, USA - Groundwater F1 (SPAdes) (version 2) | ecosystem: Environmental > Aquatic > Deep subsurface > Groundwater | place: Rifle, Colorado...
ATTCAGGACTGGGGAAAGGCAATGAACCAATTCGCTTTGCATTTCGGCGAAAGGGTGCAATTATGACGGAAATCCATTTACACAAAATTTCTGACACCCTCGATATTTGTCGATTTTGCATAGAAAATGAGATTACAGATTGGAATAATGTTATATTAGGTATATAACAAAGAGTGTATAAACTATTTGTAATCACCCACCTTTTACATCCGTTTTCATCCGGCAAATCCGTGTCACTTGTGGTGAGCTTGCTGCCTTCTCCTTCGGAGAAGGAGACAGGTCGAACCATTGGGATTAAACACGAAAACCCTGAAATCCATTTCACGCAGAGTACACCCCCACTGTGTGAGGGCGAGCGGAGATGATAGCAGAAACTCTCTTTAAAGAGAGCCTCCTGTTTTTCTCTCAGCGTTCTCCGTGTGAAATTCCCGGGCGCTTTCGATGATGTATCCGCGCAATGCGGCATGAGCATTTCCGGCATAAATCAGTACGTTTCCGCTGTGTTTCCTCAATCCGTTCCGAACTCGGATCGGATAAGAAGATTTTACCGGAAATGGGGCATTTCTATTTTTACTAAGACAATTATGCGTTTAAAAACTTGAAATATAACCGATCCCTTCGTAAACTAATAGTGATGATTAGCGAGGGTCGAAATGAATGTTGAATTAATGATAAAGAAAGAAATCGAAGACCTGCCTGAAGAAATTCAAACCGAAATTCTGGATTACGTCCTCTTTCTCAAACAGAAGAAGTGTATTGAAAACAATGAGACATCCTTTTTGTCCGAAGATGTATTGAAACGCGATTGGCTTTTACCGGCGGAGGAAGAAGCGTGGAAAGATTTATAGGCGGAGATGTAGTAGTAATCCCATTCCCTTTTTCGGATTTATCCGCGATCAAACGACGCCCGGCCCTGATTTTAAAATCCTTGAACGGCGATGACGCTATTCTCTGTCAGATCACAAGTAAACAGAGTAGAGATAGCTATGCTTTGCCTTGCGAAGAGTCGGATTTTGCATCAGGCGGATTAAAGATACCGAGTAGTATCCGTATCAACCGAATTTTCACCGCCGAGAAATCTTTGATTCTTTATAAGGCGGGCAGCCTGAAAACCGTGTTTTTTCACCGGATAATGGAAAACCTTATCAATATGTTCAAGGAATAATTGTAAATTAGTTTTGTAATGGGGATTGTTATGCCATTATTCAAACGTGAAAAAGATAAAATGTCGCTAATAAGACTTTCAGCATTTAAAAACGAAAAAGAATTACAAAAATTAATTGAGAATAATCTTGAGGTCATTTTTAATTGCAGATTTGTTGCAACCGAGTTTGTAACCGGAAACATCCATTCTGGAAGAATCGATACTTTGGCGTTATCAGAAGACAATAATCCTGTTATTATCGAATATAAAGTTGTATCCTCATCAGATTTAATAAATCAAAGCCTTTTTTATCTATCATGGATAAAAGACCATCATGGTGATTTTCAAGTTATGGTTAGTAGAATGTTAAAAGATGTTGAGGTCGATTGGAGTGATATAAGAGTAATCTGTATTGCACCTGAATATAAAAAGTACGATCTTCATGCAGTTCAGGTAATGGGAGCGAATATCGAATTATGGGAGTATCACTATTATGAAGACGGATCTTTTTTATTAGAAGAGGTTTTTCGAAAAACCTCTTCTAATTATGAAAACATATCAATGAGCGAAGGTGTTAAAAACCCTATTATGGTTGCCGCAGGTAAAAAAGCCGCAATTACTAGAAAGACAGGTGTATACAGTTTAGATGAACATTTGAAAAAAGCAGAAAAGGAGTTTCATCCGATTATTCAGAATCTGAGAACATTTATATTGAGTTTGGATGATACCATCGAGGAAACTCCAAAAAAGTTTTACATTGCATATAAAATCGCTCAGAATTTTGTTTGCATAGAAGTTTATCAGAAAAAAATAGTTCTTTATCTGAAGATTAATCCAAAAGAGTTTGATTCGTTTGAAAAAAATATCCGGGATGTAACGAGTATAGGTCATTTTGGAACGGGAGATTTCGAATATACAATTAAGAATGAGGATGATTTTGAAAAATCAAAGGAATTTATTAATTTGGCTTATAAAAATATTGGCGGATAGTATTATTGCGTGAAAAGTGTTCAGATACAGTAATCGCCCTCCTCTTTACATCCGTTTACAATCCTTCAAATCCGTGACACTTGGTGAGCTTACTGCCTTCTCCTTCGGAGAAGGAGACAGGCCGAACCATCCGCGTAAACTTGTGGTGAGCCTGCCTGCCTTCTCCTTTGGAGAAGGAGACAGGTCGAACCATTGGGATTAAACATGAAAACCACAAAACCCATTTCACGCAGAGTACACCCCCACTGTGTGAGGGCGAGCAGAGATTATAGCAGAAACTCTCTTTAAAGAGAGCCTCCTGTTTTTCTCTCAGCGTTCTCCGTGTGAAATTCCCTGTCGATTCTCGATGAGGCATCCGCGACATGCGAAAATAGCCACAAAAATAAATTTCAAAAAATCCACAAAAAAACTTGCAACATCGAACGCACATCGATAAACTGTAAAAAAACCATCGGAGAGGAGCGCGATATGAGAACGGAATCTCTGATTAGGAAGGAAATCGACAGTCTGCCGAAAAACCTTCAGTATGAAGTCCTGGACTATATTCATTTCCTGAGAGACAGGGAACCCGCCGGGAAAAGCGAAGCCGAATTACTCAAAGAAAAAATCCTAAAATCCGGCTGGTTTATGCCCGATAAGGACGAACTTCAGGGGCATTAGCCGAGGCTCTCCAAAAGGGTTTGCTGAAAAACAATTTTAAGCTCTGCGTTCTCTGCGTCTCCGCGGTAGGCTTTCAGAGGGACAGAATACAGACCGCCGAGACACAGAGGCGCGGAGGAGACAGCCGAGGGAAGGAAAGAAAACTTGGGAAAGTAGAGGGTGTCAGAAATTCCCATATCGTTCCAATAACAGTTAATCATCGAATTTTTCCAACTGCCAGGTAAAGGCCGCGCCGGGGTATTTCTTCCCGCCCGCTTCGCCGTCCTCGTAACGTTCGATATCCCCGCCCATCTTCGTATAAAAGTTGTTGTTCTTCGCGCCGTAGAACGTGAAAACGATCATCCACGCGCATCTTTCGGCGATAAAAAACTCCTTCATCTCCGCGAACAATGCCGACCCGATCCCCTGACCTTGATAGACGGGGTACACATAGAGGCAGTGTATCTCGCAGTCGAACTCGTCGCCGGGACGGAGCCTGCCGCCGCAAAGCCCCGCGATTTTTCCGTCCTTTTCGTAAACAGTCATCCGTTCGCGTTTTTCGCTGATATTTTTCGTAAACTCTTCGATATATTTTTCGGCACGGATTGTCGGGGGATACGCCGGATCGATCAGGCCGTCGTAAGCGGTCTGCCATGCCTCGCGCATCAGCGCGGCCATCGCGGGAACATCGTCCAATTTCGCAAGTCGTATCATATCGGCTCCTCTTTTATTCCAATCCCCTTGAAAAACGTATAGCAGAATACCCCGTCACGGGCGGCCGTCCTGTACAGGTCGGCGATCCCTTTATCGAAATCGGCCTCGTTCATAATCCCGCCCGATATCGCTTTATCACGCACTCCTTCGATCATGGCGGTGAAGGTGTTTTTCGTAAACCCCTCGACCATCGCGGGGTTAGACGAGTCGGCGTAGACGAACCTCGGGCTGACACGGCAATTCTTATATCCCGCGCTTCGAAGGAGCGGATATATTTCCCTTCCGATCAAGGCATTACCGCCGGAGTCGGCCTGAAGTTTCACCTGGGCGTAAACCGCGCGGACAGCCGCCTCGCTATGCGGATGGAAAAACGCCGAGCCGTGGTCTCCCTCGATCAACGTGATCGTGCCGCCGGGTTTAAGGACGCGTTTGAGGCTGACAAGTGCCCTCGCGGGGTCGGGGAGATGCTCGAGGACGAAGCACACGAGGATGTGATCGAAGGTTTCATCGGGAAAGCCGAGGGTGAAAATATTGCCCTGTTCGAATTCGACGTTATCGATCCCGGCGTTTGCGGCATTCGCGCGCGCGGAATCGAGGGACTGCGGCGAGATATCGACGGACTTGAAACGGCAGGACGGATTTTTCGGCGCGACTATGACAGTCTGCGCACCCGTGCCGCATCCGGCCTCGAGGACGAACGACCGTTCCGGGAACAGCGTGTCGTGATGGATGATCTCCGAGAGGGTTTGAGCCTGATCCGATAACCGTTCGGCCTCCCTTCCCGAATACCCGTGGACATACTCATGCATATTTATCTCCGGCTAATATGATATCAGCGGGAGGAAAAAAAGTGAAGAAATCGCTTATTTCGCGGGCAGCATGGCAACCGCTCTACGGATCAGACGTTCCTTCCGCTTCTCGAAAGTTTCCGCGCCGGATACGGATAGGATGCCCTTGATAGACACGCCGCCCGCTTTCAGGATCGTCTTGAGCGCGCGGATCGTACCGCCGGCCTGGCTGGAGAGCAGGCTGAACGGGAAGGGGGCGTCCGACGAAACGACCAGTATCGCGCGTTTCCCTTTGAGCATCGGCTTGAGCGTCCAGCCGTCGATATACTCTATCAACGGGACGTTCCGGTCGAACAGGGCTTTCAGCGGAGCCGTGATATTACCCCAGTATGTCGGTGAGCCGATAACAAGGATGTCCGCTCCCCGGATCAGTTCCGCCGCACGATGCGCGTCGTCCTCCGGCAGGATGCATCGTTTATCCGGGCGGCATTTCTCGCACCCGATGCACGGTTTGATATCGAGCGAATTGACATCGGCACGCGTCGTCTCGTAACGCCGGGAAGCCTCAGCCTCCATCGCGGTAAGGAGTGTCGATGTCACCCCTTTTTTCCTAGGACTGCAACTGAGTATCAGGCACTTCATCCGGAATCCTCCTGTAGATAGACGGTAATCGAACGACATATTAATAACAAATGACGTGAAGAAAAAAGTTACCCGCTTTGAATCATAATTATTATATAATTCATTTGACAAAACAGAATGTTATCGATAAAATTTCATTTGTTTCAAAATGTATTGGAAAAGTACTATATTAGCGAATAAAATAGAAAAGATCAAACACCCAGAGGAATGTTTTGTACCAAATATAAAAGAACAACTATGGAGGGAAGAGGAAAATGAAGACACGAAGAACGGTGATTTTTGTATTTATGCTGTTTCTAGCGGCGTGTTCCTTAGACAGTATGTTTCAGCAGCCGCAGGTGACGGTGATCGATTATGAATTGGTAGAGCTTCCGGGCGACAACACCAAACTTTTAATCGAATGCGATGTGAAAAACATGGACTCGCATGATGGGACTGTGCAGAGTATTACCTATACTGCGGTGATCGAGGGAGTGACTTCTCAGAACATGACTTATTCCAGCCAGTTCACCATCCTGGGGAACCAGACACTTCGGATGAAACTTCCGCTGACACTGCCCACCGCTGATGCGGCTTTATTATTGGATAAACTAAACGCCGGGAAATCCCTGAGCTATACAGTTACCGGGAAGTTTACCGCGGATACTTTTCTCGGTATACAGGAACTCTCCCTCAACATTTCGGGAAGCGCATTCGTGGAAATCGGGATAGAGGATTTCTTTATTCAGCCGTTTATCGAGATGAATGAATCGCAGGGATTTTATGTCACCGATTTAGGAAGCCCGCCTGCACCGTTCGGCAGTAACCAACCGGTTGAAATTGAAATAAAAGAAGTGATTATTTCGAACAAAGACGCACATAGCGCGACAGTAAAAAACATGATTTATACCGTTAGCATTGAGGGCGTGAATTCGCAGAAAATGACCTATACCCCGTCGTCTCCTATACCCATTTCTAATACCGGGACTCCCGGCGCTCACATTACTTTATCCAACCTTCCCATGAACTTCACGTATACTTCGTTATACGGCGTTATTAGTCTTGCCGCCTCGCAAAACTATTATGTAGATTATACTATCATCGGTACCGTCACGATCGAAGCCGATTTGGGCGATGGCCCCCTCGAATTCGTACTCCCGATCAACACATCCGGAACCAACACCATTCTCGTGTCGCCGTAATAGAAAATATTCCATAAAGAAAGGACTGTCAAAATGGACAGTCCTTTCTTTATTTCCTCGCGAAGAGATAGCATCGTTTGCTGGGGTACTCCTTATCGGGATAGGGATCGCGGACAAGCAGGTCTTCGATCTGCAGGCCCGCCCGGACAATCAAATCCTTGATCGTATCCGGCTCGAAGAAATAGAAATCGAGCGGGTTATCCTGAGCGTGAAAGTCGGGCGCGTGCACGACCTCGTTCCCGGTATGGAACGAGATGAGGAGCAGTCCGCCCGGTTTCAGCACCCGGTACATCTCGGAAAACGCCTTGGCGAGTTCTTCGACATTCAGGGTGACAATCGCGTAGAACGCCGCGATCCCCGCGATGGAATTGTCCACAAGGTGCAATGCGAGCATATCCCCGGTCTCGAAACGGACGTCCGGCTGAAGCCGCCGGGCTTCTTCTATCATGCCGCTCGAAAGATCGATGCCGATCAGGTCGCGTTGTCCTTCGCTTCTGAGGAACGCCGCGATTTCACCCGGCCCACACCCGAGATCGCAGACAGTCCCCTCCGCGCGGAGCCTGGACAGAAACACCCTTAAGAGATCGCGGTCGAGCGGTTTGTCGTCGAGCTCGTGAAAATAAAGGCGCGCATACTCACCCGAGGCGCGGTCGTAGGCTTCTTTTACCCCGTTCATATTATATATCCTTGATAAAACAGTATTGTTCATGCCCGGGCGGGATATCGGGTAGGACACCCTGACACCGATAGCTGTTCTGCAGGTAGAACTCCGGCGCTTGGAAGTCGTGCGTGAATACCCGTGAATGGACACATCCACGGCGGCGGGCTTCGTCTTCTGCCATCGCGAGGAGTCTCTTCCCGATCCCCTGCCCGCGATAGGTCTTGTCCACCCATAGATAGGCGATGGCGAGCCAACGGTACGATGTTCCGCCGGAAAGACCGCCGACTATTTTTCCGCCCGAACGGCAAAGCGTGACTAAACGGACAGAGTCCTCGTTCGGACTGCTGTCTTCGATAAAATTGGCAAGCTCCGTTTCGATCAGTCTCTCCGCGTCCGCGTCGTAGTCCTCGGCGAGCTGAAATTTCCCGAGTGCGCTGTCGAAGGAAAAGGAGTTTTGTACTTCTATCACGGGTTTTTCTAACTGTTTCACTAAGGCGTAGGACGTCAATCCGGGCGGGAAGTCGGGGAGTTCCATCTGCTCACGGTAGCCTTGTTTCCGGTAGAATTCGAGAGCGCCGGGGATTTCGGACTCAAGCCCGGAGAAGATACATCCCCGTCCGGCGGCGAGGCGTTCCGCGAGGCCGATAATCGCTTTCCCGAGGCCGATTTGCCTGTATCGCGCGTCGATCCAGAAACGCCGGACATACATCCTCTGCCAGTACGTCCCGCCGAGAAGACCGCCTACCGCTTCTCCGTCCTTACGGCAGACGATATAAAGCGGCATGTGTCCGTCGGGCGGGACGAAAAGGAGGTTGTACTCCTTCAGCTTCGTTTCGATAAATCCGGCTTCTGTTTCGCCCGGTCTTTCCGGAGTCTCGTATGTCAGTTCATTTATCATCGAACTCTCTCCCGAAAAGGACATATTGCACGTCGAAACCTGTTTTGGTATAGAAGATTTGCGCGCCGGCATTCGATTTTTCAGTTCCGACATTGATCTCATTCATCCCGCGTTTCAACGCTTCCGAAACAGTCCGTTCGACCAGCGCGCGTCCTATCCCGGTTCCGCGAAATGCCTTTGATACGACCAGTTCGTTAATCAGCGCGGTGCCCCCGGTTTCAAGAAAGGTTTTATAGAATACCGCCGAGCAAAACCCCGCGATCCTGCCGTTCAGTTCCGCGATCAGGTTGAAGTAGATTTCGCCGAGGCCATGCATCGCGTCGTACGCGAGACGGATTTTTTCAGCGGATATCTTCATGTCGCTGTGGACAAATTCGCCGAGTTCCGTCATAAGCGCGGTTACTGCGCCGATATCGCTCCCGGTCATTTCGCGGAGCGTCAAACCGTCCATATCACTCTCCCTTGCCGTACGGGCAGACCGAAACGCATATCCCGCAGAGGCTGATCTCTTCACCGAGCCGTTCGGCGGAAATCTTCCGGCAGAATGCCCGGCATTTGAACGGGTCGTAGAACTCGTTCCGCTCGCGGCGGATGTTCCAGAGGGTGCCGTCGGCGGCATGAGCCGGGCATTTATCCGCGCAGAGATTGCATTGCCCGCAGAGGCTCTCGTCGACAGGCGGCGACAACGGCGCGACTTGTGTGTCGATCAGGAGACTGCTTAGGCGCAGTCTCGGCCCGAAACGTTTCGAGAGGAAAAGGTCGGTTTTCCCGATCCAGCCCAGTCCCGCGCGGGTCGCGGCCATTTTATGCGAGAACGGGTATCTCAATGTCCGGAAATATTCGTCGTCGAGGTATTTGTCTTCGACTGTCGGCGGAACCGGACTCGAACGGACGCCGATCTTTTCGAGTTCGCCCGCGATTTGCCGGAGCAGGCCGGCAAGCGTCCGGTTGACCGCATGATAGTGCTCGAAGTATTCCCGTGTGGGGCCGTCCGCGATAGAATCGACGATATTCTTGTTCAGCCGTCCCGCTATAGAAATGGCGTAGTTCCAGCCGTCGAATTCCGGGCGGAGCAGGCCGGTCAAGTCCGCAAAACCGAACTCGTAACTCTCCTGCGGCAAGAGCGATTCGAGAATGCCGGTAATCTCAGACTGCATTTCCGGTCTCCGTCTTCCTGATCTGCCTGCCGAAAACATATCCCAGTACCATGAACACAAGGAGCGACGCCTGAAGTACCAAAAGCAGGATCGTGTTTTCGAGCCTGCATACGCCGAGCGTAAGCCCGATTATGTTCACCGCCATATAATAAATAAGCAGCGGGATCAGGCAGAGCAGTATCCCGATCCGTTCGATCGGTTTGATCGCGCCCCAGATCAGTACGAGCGTCCACCCCAGCATCAGGGGGGCGGAGTTGAGCAGAGCGAAAGTAAATCCCGGATCGGCGGCGGCATTCAGGTTGTTCGATACAATGAACAATCCCGGGAATGACAGCAGAACCGTCATTACGGCATCGGCGACGATCCCCCAGATAAACGCGATCCTGATCACGATCATTTTTCCCTTCATTACTCCTCCGATTTTTGGGCCACGATGAAAATCCGGTTGAAAACCAAAACGACCTTGCCGTCTTCTCCGGCTTGCCGCGCAAGCGATTCCCGGACAATATCGAGGAACGCTTCCGCATAAGAATCGTCATAGCCGCCGGCATAATATTCTTTATTGAGATAGCCTACCATCGCGCCTGATGTGAATACCTTGAACGCTTCATCCGGTAAATGGCCGGATTCTAATCTTTGGAGCTCGCTGAACATCACCTTAAACCCGTTCCTCTCGAAGCATTCCGAATACTCCCGCGCGCTGTCCCTGAAGAACCACGGGTTCGTGAAACGGGCAAAGGCGCGTTCGGTACGCGGGTCGGTTTCGACATCGCGGACAGCGAGGATAAAGTTCGGGCAATAGAGGTGTGTGGCGGGGGCTTGCATCCCGACACGGCCTCCGGGTTTCAACGCGCGGTGAAAATTCGATAGCTCGGTGTCGACGTCGCGGAACCACTGAAACGTCGAATTGCAGAAGATGATGTCGAACTGGTTCTCGAAATCCATCTCGGCCGCGCTGACCTTGCGGAAACGGAATTTCGCCCCGGTGAAGCTCGTCTCGCACTCGCGGATCATGCCATCGGACGGGTCAATCCCCGTGATCGGAGCGCCGGTGATATCATGCAGGCGCTTCGTGATATGACCCGGCCCGCACCCGACATCGAGGATACGTTCGCCGGGCTGAGGGTCGAGGAGCGAGATCAGAATATCCGCGGCGGTATTTTGAACAAGCGATGTTTCCCTATAACGGTCCGCGATTGCGGTGAAGTCCCGGTTGGACATGAATCCCCCCTTATTTATTTAATCCGTTGATTATATTGAAGAGAGGGGAGTCTGTCAAGAAGGGGTTATTTTTCCGATGGGAGATAGACGCCGAGCTTGTCGAAACCGTCGCGGCCCGTGCCTGTGATCGAGAAGTCCTTTCCGCCTTCGCCGGCCGGAGTCAGCCATCCGATCTTGAGGAAACCGTCGAGCAGGATCGCGCCCAAGTGCGCGCCCATGTGCGGATACATCTTGCCCTCGGCGCGTTCTACGCACGGCGCTATCGGCTTACGCCCGGGCTGCTTCAATGCGTCAAGGTCCATCCCGAGACGCCGGAGTTCTTCCTCGCCCGCCGGGGAGAGCTCGGGCTTGTCCCCGCCTATCAGGAACCCGTTGCGGAATAACGCCGTATGGATAGCCTCGCCGAGAATGCCGGAAAGGTGGTCGTAACAAAGACGTGCGGTAGGACGCATGGAAGACTCCTTAAAAGTGAAAAGTAACAAGTCACAACTGACAAGTGCAAAGCCGAAAGTATCAAGTGACAGGTAAAACCAAACGGCTGAAAAAACGAGGATTAATTATAGATTGAAAAGGGCGGGTTTGTCAATGGGTTGGTAAGTGACACCGGCTTCAGCATCCATGCCTGCGCTCGGTGCTTCTTCCGTCCGTGGGGGTCGCAAGTGGAAAGCAGAAAGTGTGAAACAGCCGACCACGGAGACGCGGAGAACGCAGAGAATGACAAATTCATTTCACCCTCTTAAATTGTTAGGGGTGACATTTCTATTTTGCTAAGACAGCCATCTTTTAAAGGTGATTGCATGGCGGCAGATTTTATTTCCGGTTATCGCGTTCATTCGTGTGTATTTGTGGATAGTCATCCCACCGTTCATTCGTTCTCTCATCCGCGAGAATCTGTGTTATCCGTGGAATCCGTGTAGACTTGTGGTGAGCGCAGTCGAACCATTGGGGTATAAATATTAATCCCAATAGAACGCAGATTCCCGCGGATTAAACGGATTTGCGCGGATATATCAATATCGGCTGCCGCGAAGACAACCCCCAATGTGAGGGCACGCGGAGATCACAAATGACCGCTCACTTCTACGCCCCTTTCCTTACCTCGGCTGTTTCCTCCGCGTCTTTGCGCCTCTACGGTAGGTTTTTCTCCCCCGAGGTTCGGCTTTGCTCACTGTCCGCAATAGTCGCCGTTGCCGTACGCAGTACCTTGACGGACGCACCGATTCATGTTATCCTAATAAACCCAATTTTATACCGGGTGAGGATTTTAAGGGGAGGATATCATGAAAAAAGCAGTTCTGTTCGCGGTCCTGACGGCGTTTACCGTATCGCTTCTTTCCGCACAGGCGATGCCCGCCGGGTTCGAGGGAGACCTCAAGGCGCTGACTGTCAATCTCGCCAAGACGAAAGCATTGCGCGACGAGGTCTATACCCAAAGCCTGAAGATCATGCTTGAAAAGGTTTTTTCAGGGACGTCCGAGATGAAGGAACGGTTCCTGGTGTATATCGTGGTCCAGAGCATCCTCGAGGAAAACCGCGCGTATGACGCGTTGATCGATGTGCTGTCGGTATATCTTTTGGTCACCGATAACGCGAAAAAGGATATCGCGAAGACGATTCTGCTCGCGCGAATGAAGAGTACGGTGTCCAAGCTGAAACAATACGTGAATTCCGTAACGAAGGATAAGACGAAGCCGGCGGGGTACAGTATCGACGATATCAAGACGAAGGCCGGGAAGTATATGCAGACCTCTCTCGATCTTCTCGCGGAGTTCTACGATAAGTACATGATGGAATCGGTGATGATAAAATAATGTTCCGGATCTTCGTCCGGCTGTGGAGCGCGCTGTACTTCGGATTCACCGGGGTGCTGGCAGTGATTGCGCTTATTGCCGATCCGCATAAGACCGCTATCCAGCCGGGGTGCGTCTTCCTCGGCCTCACAGGGCTGCAATGCCCGTTATGCGGCGGGATGCGCGCGGTGCACAGCGTGATCTCCGGCGCTCCCGGCGCGGGATTTGCCGAGAACGCGCTTCTGTTTCTCCTGCTGCCCGTGACGGTTGCCGGGCTTTTGATCGATCTCGCGGTTTTCAGTAAGAAACCCGACCGGATGCGGCGCGGTTTCGGGATTGCGTTTTTTATCGTGCTATCCGCGATGTTCATAGGGTTTACTGTGATTAGAAATATCATATAACCGGAGGGTGACATGCATTGGGACCAACTCAGGTCGAGGACGAAGTTTTTGGTGAAGCGAAAGTTTTTCGGAATGGGGACGTCGATGATCTTCGACGAGGAAGGTCGCGAGCTTCTGGTCTACGCCAAGGCGCGTTACTTCCAGTGGCACGGGTTTAAGCTTTTCGGCGACAAGGAAATGACACAGGAGCTCTCGTTCGCGAAACGCGATCTGGAAGGCAAGGGGATTATCGGGAAGGTGTTCAACGCCGAGTACAACGTGACCGACACGATGACCGGCCAGCCGGTGGGAAAGTTCCGCCGGAAGGGATGGACATCGATACTCCGCGACACATGGGAAATCTATTCTCCCGACGGCACGGTGATCGGCGAGATCAAGGAACCCAGCGGCGGACGCGCGTTCCTGTCGAGGATATTCCCGCTCTTCTTCCCTCAGCGTTATACTTTTACCATCGACGGCAGAGAAGCCGCGTTCATGAAGGGGAAATTCGCCTTCTTCGCGCCTAAGTACGAACTCACCCTTCTCGATCAGACCGCGGACATCCGTTTGATCCTGAACGGCGCGGCGTTGATCGGCGGAGTGGAAGGAAGCGAGGGGTCGCATTCATAAATGGAAAAATGTCATAAGACCAGAGTTAAAATCTGCGGAATACGAAATAAAGAGATCGCGCGGAAGGCCGTGGACTGCGGCGCTTCCGCGTTAGGTTTCGTGTTCTACGACAAGAGCCCGAGGAATATCACACCCGGCGACGCCCGTGCTATCATCAGCGAACTGCCGCCGTTCGTCTCGACAGTCGGCGTGTTCGTCGAGCAGGGTATCCAGAAGATCATCGAGATCGTCAAGGAAACCGGGATCGACACTGTCCAACTCGCGGGCGGGCAGGGCATGGATTTCCTCGAGATACTGAAAAGCCGTCTCGATACGCCCATTATCTATGTCAATCAGGTGCAGGAGATTTCCCACAACATCATTCAATCCGCGAAGTTTTACCCGTCGCAGGCTGTGCTGTTCGACAAGATGGTCGCGGGCGAATGGGGCGGGACGGGCGAACGGGTGATGGTGAAAAACGACCTGACACCGGAAGACCGCGAGTTTATCTCCCGGCGTGTCGTGATCGCGGGCGGGGTCAACTCGGCGAATGTCCGCGAGATCATCGACAGCATCGCGCCGTTCGCGGTAGACCTGTCGAGCGGGGTGGAACGCGAACGCGGCGTGAAAGACCCGGCGCTTATCGAAGCGTTCTTCAGGGCTGTAGAGGGAAGGTAATATTGATAGTCTTTCCCTTTTCAGCAAGTTTTTTCAACACGAGCAACAAACAAATTTTTGCAGTTTCAAAAAAGGATGGTATTTCTTCTATACCAGGATCGGAATCGATATCGCTATATCTTACACTCATCCCGACATCATCAATTCTGTAAAGTACTTCCAAATTTAGCTTATTAAACTCATCATCCGTCTCAAGGCATTGACGAAATAATTCAATGATTGCGTGATTGGATGCTGTTTTTATTTTCAAATTTATTAGATATGCTTTGAAGGATTTTTCGATAGTTTGCTGACAATGAAATGCGATAATATCCGTTAGCGTCGGATGACTCTTTATTGTCTGGTCGGCGACAATTAGATCGTGTTCAGCTTTTAGGATGAAGCTCTCGATGATATCCGTGCTCATATAATCCTTTTCCCATTTTCATAAACCGTGTTATCGATGGTGTTGACAATATGCTTATACTCATCAAACCGCGACTCTGTCCGGGAAAGAATATCGAACGCAAGTTTAGGGAAATAGGCTTTAAGCCGTTTTTTTATTTCGATCCTCAGCAGGATCATTTTCGGCTTGCTTTCGCTGTTTTTAAACACGATAAAAAGATCATAATCGCTATCACGTTTTTCATTGCCGCTTACCCTGCTTCCGAAAAGATAGACCGCTGAAACGGGAAACTTATTTCCATTGACAATCTTATCGAGCGCGATAATCACAGGATCGGATTTTATTGCCGTTTTCATAAGGATATTATAGCTTCTTTTTGCAATCCCGCAAAGTTTTTCTCAGCCTAATACTCCGCTTCCAGCCCGTCGTAAGCGAGATAAGGAACAGATTCTTTTTTTATTTTAACAGGGTAATGTATTTATCGAATATTTGATCCGTATATAGCATTTTAATATTTTCAACGAAAGATTGCGCGAAAATTATTCTATCGAAAGGATCTTTATGGATATACGGAAGTTCGGCGATTTTAACAATATGCGAAGTTTTTATTTCGAGAACACTGAAACTGTTTTCTTCAATAATCCCCGGAACAAGGTCGCTGAAAGGCCGCTTTAATTTGAGTTTACCCAGGCTATATTTTATCGCTATTTCCCAAAGTGAGGCATGACTGATATAAATATCGTTAACCGGGTCTTCAATCAAGTCTTTAAATTTTTCCGGCAGTTCCTGATCTCCATGAATAAACCAAAGAAAAACATTGGTATCGAGGAGATAGTTCATTCCATGTACTCCTTCATTTCCTCGAGCGGTTCATTGAAATCCGGAGAAATTTCAATCCAATCCTTCGCGCATCCGAAAACACGCGTTTTTCTGACAGACTGTTCGGGTTCGATGATTAGTTTTACCTTCTCTCCAATTTGCAAATCGGTAGGTTCTGAAAGTTCGAGCGTACGTTTATCGATAAGCCTGCCTTCCGTGACAAATGCAACACGCATAATACTCTCCTTATCCACAACTTTACCCTGCTTCCGAAAAGATAAATCACTGAAACAGGCTTGATGACAAACTCATTTTGTCATTGCGAGGCGTCATGGTGAGCTTGCCGAACCATAGCCGAATCAATCTATTTAATTACTGGATATAAAAATATAACAGACTGCTTCGCCGCTTCGCGTCTCGCAGTGACAAAAAATCGTGCATTTCATGACTTTGTCAACACACCCAAACGGGAAACTTGTTTTCATTGACAATCTTATCGAGCGCGATAATCACGGGATCGGATTTTAATGTCGTTTTCATACGGATATTATAGCTTCTTTTTGCAATCCCGCAAAGTTTTTCTCAGCCTAATACTCCGCTTCCAGCCCGTCGTAGGCGAGATAGACATCCTTCGGCAATTCCGCCTGCGTCTTCGCCTGCCCGAAATGGTGCGTGACATGCACGAGATACGCGCGGGTGAGCGACTCCCGCGGATGGGAGCTTGTACCCGAATCTGTGAGTGTGAAGTCCCGCGGTGATATGGATGTCATGGAGCGGTGTTTCACCTTCGCGATAAACTCCAGAGCCTGATCGAGGTTGAAATGGGTGGGGTGGGGCGCGTAACGGAGCGCGTTGACTACCAGCACATCCACGGGTTCGGAACGGATCAGTTCGAGCGACTTATCCGGTATCGCGCTGGCGTCTGTGATATACACAAGCCCGCCGATCCTGTACCCGAGAATCGGGATTTCACCGTGCATGACCGTGAACGGCGTCACTTTCGTCCCGCCGACAGTGAACTCGCGGTACGGCTCGATCTCGTTCAGCGCCACCTTCGGTTTTCCGCCGCCTTCCTGTGTCTCACGGAACATGTACCCGCACCTTTCGCGGATCTCGCCGAGCGAGGAACTTGTCCCGTAGATATCGATCGCGCTGTTCATGGTGAAGTTCACCTGACGGATATCGTCGAGACCGCCGATATGGTCGTAATGGGGGTGGGTGACGAGCACGCCGTCGATACGGAGGATGTTCTGACGGAGCGACTGCTCGCGGAAGTCGGGACCGATATCGAAAAGGATGTTTTGGCTGCCGAGCTTGAGAAGGGCGGATGTCCTGAGACGACGGTCGCGGGGATCGGACGACATGCACACTTCACAGCCGCATCCGAGCACGGGTACGCCGTTTGAAGTGCCTGTTCCGAGAAAGATCAGGCGGTTCATCGGATCAACCCCGGATCACACCGATAGGTTTGAGACGCGCGACACGGATCGAGATGCCTGGCTTGTTCAGCGACTTGACCGTTTCCTCGATATCGTTGAACACATCAGGGGCTTCTTCGATAATCGAATCCTTATTCTTGGATTTGAGATAGACCCCGTTCGCCTTGAGCTGTTCGAAAATAGCATCGGCGTTGAAACGGGCTTTCGCGTCCTCACGGGTCATGTTCCGTCCGGTGCAATGGATCGAAGTGCCGAACGTCTTCATGAGCGACTCCTCGGTGCCCGCCATGATGTAGGACGCGCTGCCGAGCGGCCCGCTTACAAGGATCGGGTGGCCGATCACACGGTAGGGCTTGATTGCGTCGGACGGCCTGCTTGGGAACACACGGGTACATCCCGAACGGTGGACGATGACGTTTCGCTTGGATGTGCCGATCCGGTGCGTCTCTTCCTTGATCGTGTTATGTGAAAAGTCGTACATGATGTTCGTATCGACGTCGCGGATGACGTCGTTAAATACCTTATCGATACTGTTGCCGATCATCTGCCTGTTCGCGAACGCGAAATTGGATACGGCGCGCATCGCGGCAAGGTACTCTTTACTCTCGGGCGATTTCAACGGCAGCGAGGCGAGTTCAGGCGACGGGGATTTCATCCCGTACTTCTCCTGAGCCTGCTGGAAAAGCTTGATATACTTCTTCGCCGTCTCACGGCCTAACTCGCGGGAGCCGGTCTGGAACGTGACGACGACCTGATTTTTGAACAAGCCGTACACGCGCGCCCGTTCGATATCGAAGACCTCTTCGACTATCTGGAGCTCGAGGTAATGGTTCTCGGCGCCGAGAGTGCCGAGATGGTTTTTCTCGTTCTTTGCAAGGTCTTCGCTGATCAGGTATGGGTCTGCCCCGTCGGTGACCCCGCCGTCTTCGATATAGTCGGGATCGTCGGGCTTACCGATCTCCAGCTTCTCGGCGACCCATTTCGCGCCGCTGGTG
>Ga0209416_1001372_pt1 | contig 17060 bp, 13 predicted proteins | sample RifGroF1_FD_184001 | JGI IMG/M metagenome (GOLD analysis project Ga0209416, IMG submission 184001) | Groundwater microbial communities from Rifle, Colorado, USA - Groundwater F1 (SPAdes) (version 2) | ecosystem: Environmental > Aquatic > Deep subsurface > Groundwater | place: Rifle, Colorado...
GTCGCTTTACGACTCCCTAATTCTCCGTGCTGCATGGGCAGCATCGCGTAGCGCAGGATCTTACCTACGGCGGTAGTCTGTTTCCCTTGAGCGATATCGCTCGCCTCGTGGACGGCGGAGATATCAAGGTCGCCCTTGGCGAGAGACTCCCGGAGGGCAAGGAGTTCTCGCTTGTAGTCACCGGCTTTGCCTGTGCCTAGCCCCTTAATCTTCTGCAGCATCTCAGCCGGAGAAAAGAAGTCCTCTCCGAGCCGCCGATCACCAACCCTGTTCTTTTCGGTGACCTTCAGGTGGAGGTCGGCATAGACCCGGTTTACATCAGCGTCGCCATACATCGCCTCTTTACTATACTTCTTATTGAAGGCTTTCCAAAGGCCCTCTGAGAGGGCGGCGGTCGCCTTAGGCAGGGACGCGAACTTCCGGGCGAGGGCGGGGAGAGTGAGCACCGGCAACTGGGTAAGCTGGACCAGGAAGGTTGAAGGCGAAGTCATGTAGTATGCCGTACTAAATTTTCCCAGTGTCGAAGCGATCGGACTGACTCGCTCGTTCTTAACTGCTTGGAACCACCTTCTGGCGTCGTTGACGAGGTGCGTTCTCATGTCCATATTAATGGAGCCTTCCCGGTCGGCAACTTTGTCCTTGTTCTCCTGCTCAAACCCCTGGATATCCGCCTCGATCTTCCGCCCATACTCCATCCACGCGATGGAGCCTGCGTGTCTCAGGACGTAGTCCATCGAGCTGCGAAGCATGTCAGTGCTGGCGCCGAGAACGTTCTTACGATGAATGGAGTTTTTCAGCGCGGAGGTCTCCGGCATCCAGCGGAGGATAACCTGGTTCAAGTCGGAGAAAGCATCGGCTGCTCGCTGCTGCGCTTCGTTTACCGCGTCTGCATCGGCAAGATCGACTCCGGTCAGGTACTTCGCTTCGAGGGCTTTGCCAAGCTGCTCTCGCAGAGCCTGTGGGATAACGGCTTCGCCTTTCTGAGTCTCCCTCTTCACATCTTCGACAAAGGTGTCGGGGTCTACGCCTTGGGCTTCCATCTGTTTGCGGAACGCCCGTCTCTCGCCAGGGGAGGTAAAGAATTCAGTCTGCTCCCGTCCGTCCTTCGTCGTGAACTTCAGGATGTACTCGCCGTACCGGGAGAGAGGCACGTAGATGCCTCTCAGTTTGCCGAACGTAGCGTTGAACTGGGTCATCAGTTGTTCGCGGAGCGTCGGGTTCCCCTCCGACGAGGCTTCGATTACTGCAAGTAAATTATTTCTCTCTCGCTCCCGGAGGGACGCTAGATAGTCAACGATCTTTTTCACCTGTTCCTGCTCGGCAGGCTTCAACTTGTCCCACGCAGTTCTCACTTCCTGGTACGCTTCGGCGAAGGTCTTACCTGTCGACTTCGCCATGCCTTCTTTCTTCCAAGCCTTCTCAGTCGCTTCTTTCTGAAGCGCTGCAGGCCCTGACTTATCAAACCAGTCTTGCTCAGTCTCGTCGAGCCAAGGCGTCATCTGGTTGAACGTCCCAGTGAGGAGGAGATTGTTGAACGCTTTCAGGCCGGAGTTTTTATCGGCGATGCGCTCCGCATCCTGGTAGATGGCATAGAAATCATCTGGAAGCTGCGCTTTAATCGCCTCCATCTTCTTATTGTGATTGTCGATATCTTTCAGCCAGTGGATCTTCTTCCCGAGGGTCTGCGCCAGGTGAGATCTCGGCATTACCGCCAGCCACTGCTTGGCATACTTGATGTAGATGTCGCGGAGACGACTCTTCGGGTCTTGGACTGCGTCGAGGATTTGGTCAAGTTTGACCTGTCCTGCTTTCATTTTGTCGGAGACTACGGAGAAGAGTTGCTCCGGTTGGTCCAACCTTGCAAGTATCTTACTCAAGTCCCCGGTAGGTACTTGGTCCTCAGTCCTCCGGCTCCAAGCCTTCGTCCCTTGTGAAAATAAGGCGACGAGGTCGGACTCAGAGAGTAGGCCATGAGCGATGCCGAGACGGTAGAGCGCGGCCTTGACGGCGGAGATTATCCGCTTGAAAAGCGAGTGTTTCCTGTTCGCAGGCTCCTGGAGCCAGTACATGAGGGCTTCTTCCCCTCGGAAGCCTGCGGCGGTGTCCTTCGGCACGCGAGCAAACGCCTCCTTGATCTTCGGATTGTTCCTTGCGAGAATAGCAAAGTCCTTCAGGATCGCAGATCGCTTGGCGCGGAACAGCTTGTCTTCCTTCAGGAGGGCATGGCCGGCCTCGTGCCTCATTATGTCTTCGACATCTCCAGGAGCTAGGTTGTCGGAGAACAGGACGACTTTTCTCTGGTTGGGGAAGTAAGAACCTGCGATCTTGCCGGACGAGGTCCGGAGCACCTCGCCCCCTTCTCCTAGCTCAACCTCGTTCCGCACTACTTCAAGTTTCCCTCGTTTCACGAGGTTATCGTAGCCTTTGCCAAGGAATGACTTCAGGTCCTTCTGAACTTGGGAAACGAAGGTGCTTCCGCCCTTGGTGGACTGCGCCTGTAACGGCGTGCCGCTTACGTCCGTGCTCGCCAACTGCGCTGCGATAGATAATGCTTCGCTAAATGCTGAGGCGTGTTTCGCCTCGATACCAAGAACCTGCATTACTTTCTCGACGAGGGCGTCCCATGCACTACGGTACTTCCCTCCGGTCTTAATTTGTGTGCTTTTAAGCACCCCTTGGAACTGAGGGGAGGAGAATGCCTGGGCCAGGAACTCCTGCTCATTGAGGAGGCCGTAGCCGATCTGCTCCATGCCGGACAACTCTCCAGCGAGGAACTTGTTTTTGAAGGTCTTACTGCCCCCGGCTATCTCGATATTCGAGATCGTATCCTTCGAAATAAGCCCAGCCTTAGTAACCTGGACCTTGACCAGGGCCATGACCTCTTTCAACCGCTTCTGCATGTCGGGCCGGACTTTCAGTTCGCGAACCGTGACGGAGTGAACCAGCTCGTGCAGGGAAGTCGGAGCATTTTTCAGGTCCTTGACCGTGATCTCGTTCTTGCCGGAGAGGTACCCCGCAGTTTTCGCTGCCGGGTCAACCTTGACCGCCGACTCAAGTTTTGAGCCTGGAGTAAAGGACTTCAGGAAGCTTCCGAGCTTCTTGACGTTTTCGTCCGGAGATTGTTCGAGCGTAGTGAACAGGTCGCCTGTAGTGATCGTCTGTTTCGTCGCTGTCTCGGAGAGCGTGTCGAGAGCTTCGAAAGAAGCTACTGCTCCCTTGCCGTCAGGTAGTTGAACACCCTCTTGCACAGGAGCAGCCATACTCCCTGTGGGGACTTGAGGTACTGGTGTAACGGCTTGATCCCCTTCGAGAGGCTCATCAACAGGTAGAACCTGTTCCGGGACGGTGAACTCATCGTTTACTCCTTGCGTAGTTTCCGCGCTTTGCTCTACAGGAGCGAGGTCGCCTCCAAAATCTGGGTAGCCTCCAGGCCTGTCCTTTCTGTCCGAGCGTATGCGATACCGAGACCCGTCAGACCGGTCGAAGAGAGGCTCCCCCGAATAATTAGTGCCTGCCGGTGTATCTTGGGCGGGACTGACAGTCTCGGTCAGTCCTTGTACCTCAGAGGTTGTAGCCCTTGTGTCTCCGGGCCGTTCTTGAGCTGCAGCCTGCTCCGAAGGAGAAGCTACTTCTCCACCTCTTGCCTGTTCTTCAACAAGGTTCGTTCCTTCTTGGAGAGGAACTGTACCGGCCACCTGACTCGTACTCGGTTGAAGAGTATCATCTTGCACCTCCTGCTTGTCCAGTACCGCGTAGCGATAATTACTCGCCTTATTTTCCTTGAACCAGTCCAGCTTCTCCGCCGGGGTCATCTCGGAGGTCTCCGCTCGAACGTCGTCAATCGTCTTCCCTGTCGGAGGCAAGAAGCCTCGGGTTTCTCCATCCTGTCGGAGGAAGGTCGAAGTAGGGCTGGACGGCTGTGTCGGCAGTTCCTCGATTACAGGCTTCGCTTCTTTTTCAGCAAGGACTTCTTCGAGGTTGCCCTTGGCAACGGCCTCAGCCGCTTCCTTAATAGGGAGATCGACTGTGCGGTCTCCGACCGTAACAGTGGCTACGCCATCTTCGACTTTGTCAATCTTCACCTCGTCAGGTGTAGCCTGATTGAGCGTTTCCGCTTGCACGGTGTTCGTCGCCTGCGCAGCAGATTCTTCATCGGTCTTCGCTTTGGCGCGTAGCGCCGGACCAAGACCCCCGCCAAGTACACCGCCGCCAACTGCTCCCATGACTCCGCCGAACGCAGTTTCTTCAAGCGCTGTAGGCGTAAGGGGGCTGTCGCCAGAAGCCAATTGTTCTATAGGACTCTGAACGAGTTCTTCGCCGCCCTCAATGAGAGCGCCTTTAACTGCGCCTTTGCCGATGGCCCCCTTAATCGTCTCAGATGCCAACATCCCAGAGAGTTGCTTCCTACCGGCCTCAGTCGTCAGCTTCAATGCCCAGTCCTGCGGGCCGAACTTCGTTTCGATGAGTCCTACAGTTCCGGCCCCAAGAGCAGCGATAGCTTTGTCAGTCCAAGAGCTTTCTGCCTCTGGAGACTTCTCAATTTGTTTTTCCCTGATCCCTCCGAAGGACGGTAGCGCGGCGACGGCGGCAGGGCCTGCCCACGAGATAAGCTGACCAGCTCCGGCAACGAACGGAGCAGCAACGCCAGTGAGCGGCGCAGCCGCAGTGATGCCTTGGCCTACGGCCCTGATACCGAGCATTGTCCCGAGCGAGCCTGCGGCGTTGCCTACGGCCTCCGGTAGGACTTTTCCCGGCTTGTCGAGAATATCTCTGAACCCTCCGACGGCGGTAGGGTTCGCCTCGATGACCTCCTGCCCGTACTGCTTGAGCGCATTGTCTTTGTCGGCAAGCCCGATGTCAGAAGCAAGCTGCCCCGCGCCTTTGATCGTAGCGCCTACGGCTTGCTTCGCGGAGGCGGTGAAGCCTCCGACTGGGGGAGCAGCTTCGCCCATCAAGTCTTGGATCGTCGTCCCGGTCTGCGCCGGCTGGGCCATGAGTTCGTCGAGAGTTGCCATAGTTATTGGAGGGTCTTGATGTAGGCAGATACTGCTTCAGGAGTTACATCGGTACTTTTGCCGAAGTGCTTGACTACTGCGCTTTTGTTCTCAGTCGACAGGCCGGCAAGCATCTCGGGGACTGACTTGGGCTGGCGGATGCCTCCTACAGGACGTTGCTCTCCGGTCACAGAGTGGACTTGATATGCAGTCTTCGTCGGGTTGAATCCTGTCGCTTGCGTTCCTGGTTCCTCAGTCACTACGGTCTGCCAGACGCCTTTTCCTACTTGACCTGCTTGCGCCTCAGCGAAGCCAGCTTGTGCCGACCTCAGCCCTTGCTGAGAGAGGTTCTCTCCAGGCATCTCCGCCGCCGAAGTCCCGGCAAGCGACGCTTGGGCCTGTTGAAGCGGGACACCGCCCATCACGGTCGAATACAGTGTATTCTCCGCGCCGAACTTGTTTACGAGCGCAGAGTTGTACGCATTAATCCCTTGGTTTCTGGCAGCAATCTCTGCAGCAGGATCGGCGTAGACGGCGTTCTGTCCTTTCCATCCAATGATCTTCGGCTCCACTCGGGAAACGGGAGCCATCAACTGCGGAGCGTAACCGGGCTGGACTGTCGTCTTCGGCGCGATGTCTCCTCCGAAGGAGGTCGAGACGTTCCCGTTGATTACTTCGCGGCGAATGCCTGCGTCTTGCGCGGGGGCGACGGGCGCGGGGGCCTGGGGAACGGGTCCTCCTGGAGCGTAGCCAGGTTTATTGACCGCAAGCCACGCCTGAGTATTTCTTATGGAACGTTCTGCGTTGCCTGGAATCGGCGTAGGGGCTACTGGGCTTGCCGGGTTCGGGACGTACTCTCTCGGGGCTTCTTGCAAGGCAGCCGTAGGAGCCACCATAGGCGTCGCTTGTGCTGCCCCTGTAGCCCCTCGGAAAAATCCAGAGACCCCTTCTGCGAGGTTGTAGATATCCCTAATCGGGGAGGTGTTGCGAACTACTTCGTTCGCCCCTGTAATAATATTCCCCATCCCTTGCCTAATACCAGCTCCTACATTCTCGGATAGGGGCGTCGGAATATTTATTCCCTTCACTTTCGCTCGTTCTTCTTCTACCGTTGCCATATCTAAACCTCCTACCCTTGGATAATTGTCTGCTCGACGGTGCTGTCGCTCGTTGTGTCGCTCTCCGAATGGCTGTCAATATAGGAGAAACTATTGCTCTCCTGCGCCGAGTAGCTGTTCGACAAGCCTTCATTGTAACCAACTTGGGCGTTCGCCGAGACGCTGGTAAGCGCCGATGCAACCTTCTGCGTGTAGAGGCCTGCTACGGCTTTGAGGGCTTCCATCTGAATCTCTTTCGCAGCCGTCGCCGCCCGCAGGTTGGCGTCCATCTCTTTGACGATCAGCTCGGCTCTGCCGACTACTTCACTAACCTGTGCTTTGAAATTGTCGACCTTCGCTCTCAGATACTCGCCTTCACGACGAACCTCGGCGTCGTATCCTGCCATTTGGGCGGTATAGACTTTAGCCCCGGTTTCATCCTTGCCGAGTTCGTACTGAGTATCGGCTTTATACTTATCTATCGCGGAGGTCAGCACCGCGACCTTGTCCTTGTTCCCTTCGACGAGGGCCTGCATCTGCGCCAGGTTGATGTCTGCGACAACTTTCGTCGCTTGGACCTGAGTAGCATAGGCCGTCACTTGCTTGCCGTACAGGTCAACCTTAGCAGTCTCTCCTGCGATGCGGGCCTGGTACAGGTTGAACTTGGCGGTGACGCTAGAGATCTGGGCGATGACTGCGTCGATCTTCGCTTTGAAGGCGTCGATCCTTGCCCGGTCGATATCAGTCTGAAGGCGGGCGCCGTCCATCTGCGCTTTGTAGAGGTCGATCAGGACCTTCAGGGCGTCCACTCTCGCAGTGTAGATCTGCACTTTTTGAACTTGCAGTTCGCCATGGATCTTGGCACCTTCCATCTGCGCTTTGTAAAGCTCGACCTTGGCAAGCTCGGCCCGGATGCGCGATTCAAATACTTGAGCAAGTGCCTTATACCCTTCCATCCTTGCGTTGAAGGAACTTACCTTGAGTCCGAAGGCGTCAACCACAGCCTGTACTCGGTAGCGTGCAACCTCGAAGGCTCGCTGCGCCACCTGATTGGTAAAATCCATGACCTGCTTCTCGAAGGTCATGCCGGAGGTAATGGCGAATTGCGTCTGCTGCTGAGTCAGCTCCGCCCGTTTGAAAGTAATATCCCTGTCGAGATTCAGCCTTGCCCTCGTATCTTCAGCAAGGGCTTCCTGCAGTGCTGAGGAGAGGACACCGTCAGGCATCTCGTAATTCCACTGCTCCCAGTTGTTGAGGACCTGATTATAGGCTTTTACAAGCTCGACATCAAGGTTCGAGAGTGCTCTCTCCCAGATCGCAGTCCACACCGCTTCGGTGTATACGGCGGTGCCGATTGTAATATCATTATACAACTTGGTCTTGATGGCATCGGCCAGATCGGACTGGTAAGTCGCTTCGCTGTAGACGAACATCGGCTCGGGCGGCGTGAGGTCTGCCGTGGGTAGGGTTCCTTCGAACTGCGCGAACGCAACCTCCGGGGGAGACGGGAGGACTGTCTCGTCGAGGACCGGCACTGCCGGCATGTCCAGGGTCGGAGACACTGGGATACTTGGATCTGAGAGCGCAGGCACGTCGGTCGGCACGACCGGGAGTGCGTCGTCCGGAGCGTCCGGCAAAGTCACCGAGGGGGAGATCACTTCCAGATTTGGAAGATCCACCTGATCGACCGTAATCTCGACGAGGCCGAGGAGGGCTCGGAGGGCGGCGATGTCGTTTAGGGCGACAGGTTGGGCCTGCGAGACATAAGGTTCTACGGCGTCAGGGGTCGGGGCTTCGCCGATGTTTGGTGGGGATAGCGTCTCCAACGAGAGGTCGAGATTCTCCATCGGGACGGAGAAGTCGCCTACAGCGAGGGCTGCTAGGGCGCCCTCGGACTCGGAATTGTACTGACTCACGAGGTCTTCCGACATCCCGAACCTCGCAGTTACGAGGTCTGCGGCTACGCCTCCGATCGGCGTTAATGAGAAACTGCTTGCTGCCATCTCGGTCTCCTTATATGTGTAACATGAGTATACCTCATGTCTTTTTAAATTACAATTGCATTACGTAGTCGATCCTGCCGAGGAAGACTTTACCATCGAACTCAAGAGGAACTCCATCGACGAGGATGTCGGGAATGGTATGTGTTCCCGTAGCATAGTCTCCAGGAAACTCTGTTTTAACAAGTTCGTTTTTCGAGTTTGGTCCAACGTAATAATATTCGTAGTTTTCTTGCTCCGCGCCAGTAAATACATCTGCCCCCAGCAACGCCGACTTTGCAGCTATGTTATCGGTATTATAGTATTTTATTGATTCCGCATAATACGTCGGTTCGTCATCCGCCGAATACACCTCAGACAAAGTATATGTGTCTTCATCTACTTTGAATTTCACGGCTATTCTGGTTGTCACTGTTTCAGTTATCGCTGCCGCGTGATATGTGTATGAGCAGTCATCGTTGGTTATCGATTGGATGCTTGTCTTATGTTCGTCTCTCTGTGTCTCTGAGTACAGTACTGCATTATTGGTTTTGTCTTCAAATTCAACTGAAATAGCTTCGTAGCTTGACTGCGACCCCCTGAACTCCCAAGAGTAAAAACGATATATTCGGTCCATAGTATCTACCCCTATGGAGAAGGGATTAATATCAGTTACCCACCACTGGAGCGGGAGATACGTATATTCAGGGACATCACACGCCGTCCAGATTTCTCCCTCTGTAGTCGGACTAGGTTTCCCACAACGTGAGTCTTCATGAGTCATGTCCCACGTCTTTCTATCCTCCTCCGCAGGTAGCCCAAGCGCTTCCCCCATGACTGTTGTAGTAGTCTCGGTTATGTCAGATGATGTTGCTCCGAATAACTGAGCTAAATGCCCAGATCCGTCAGGGCACATGGCAACCCACTTATCTATCTCCAACACATCATAGTCAGTTTCATTCACGGATGTCGTTTCAATCGACCCGAACAGAGGCTGGTTCCCGGACTGCGCGATATAGAAAAGGTAGTACTCTCCATCGGTCGATAAGAACTGCTCATCGAGGTTCGCTTCATTGGCTGGTTTCAAGTCATCGTAAGATACTCCAACAGTGTTCTTGAAAAGTCGGTACGGCCCTTCGAAGGTGCCACTCATACAGGCGACCCAGTACTGATCGTCCGTGCTCCTTATGCAAGGGACAATCCTCGTAAGAGGGGTAGGTACAGGCACCTTCGGCGTGTCCTCTTTTTTCTCCTCGGGCTTACCAGCATCACAAGAAACGACGATGTTCTCCGCACCGTTGACGGATTGCATATAGACGGTGCCGACGTAGGCGCCGGTCTGGTCAAAGAACTTCTTCGTCTCTGAGTAAATTTTCAGGTCTTGGAACCCTTGGTTCCTGCGAAAGTCGAACATCAGCCTGGGCACATGAGCCTCGGCGAGGGAGCGGGCCTGAACCCTGTCCCCTTTCAGTTCGACCTGCGTCGTCTTGGCAGCCATCAGCGGGCCTTGCGTTTAAGGAATACCGGGGCGAGGGCGAGGAAGTCGAGGGAGAAGTTGCCGGTACCTGCAACCCGAACTTTCCAGTACCGAGCCTTGCCGTACAGATACTTCTTCAAAGTCTTGAACATGTCCTGCTGGACCTGGCCGGTCTTCGTCGGAGCGAGCGTATACGCTCGGGCATGAGTGGTATCCTCATCCCCCGTCAGGGTAACGGTGACGTTGCCGACAGATTCATATCCGATATCATACGCTTCAATGGTTTTTTGCTCTCTGCTCTCAAAGTCGTGGGTCGGGGTGTCCAGCCACCAAGAGATTGCCGTTCCTGCGTCGGTCGTGCCGCCCTCTTCGAAAATCCCGGTGTCGCCAAACATGACGAGTTTACCGTTGAACTCGACTACGGAGTCGAAGGGCATGTTGGTATACTGACTCGGCGCCTTATTCATGGTGTTCATTGCGATGGTAAGTCTGTCAGACATGCTGTCTTCCTCCTATGAAGGCCTCGTATACGAAAGAATGTAATCGTCAAACCTTGCCATAGCCGCGCCTTCGAGGTAGAACTTAGGGACCGGGAGAGAGAAAACCAGACTGGCTGAGATGGCCTCATAGGAGGACATAAGTATCTCCGGTACCGGGAGATCGAAGATGATCGATCCAACAGTCCCAACAGACCCTGAGAGGAGGACTTGGAGAGGGGGGATCTCCAGGAGGAGGACTCCCAGGGTCTGTTGGCTTGCTGTGAAACTTGTGATAATCGCCGGAAGAGAAATTTGTAATTGGGCGAGCTGGCCGACCGTCCCTTCAAGAAGGACTTCGAGCGCCGGGAAGTTCAGGTGCAGGTCGGCGGCGAGGCCGGTCGTGCCTGTGAGCGCCGCTTCGATTACTGCGAGGTCGAAGGCTAAGGCTGCACCAGTCTGAGCGTCGAAGACGAGGGGCGGGAGGTCGAGGTCTAGTGAGCAGGTCGCCCCGGTTACTGCGGTAGCAGTAAACTCTTGGAACGGGATCTCCAGTTCGAGACTGGAGCCTGCGTTGAGCAGAACCTCCGGTACTGGTAGGTCGAAGGCAAGCCAGGCTGGTGCGGAAGTCTCGCCGAAGAACTCGATTACTGGAAGAGATACGACGAGGTCGCAGTTTACCCCTCTTGCTTCGATCGCTACTGCGATGGGCGGAAGCTCAACAACTATGCTGGCACTAATGGTAAGTGTACCTGACATAGTCGCGTCGTCGCTTCCAGTCTCGACTGCTCCTACGGTTCCTGAGACAACTACTTCGCCTGCGACATCGGCGGTATCACCCCCTGTCTCGGCAACAGTTAGAGTTCCATAAGTGTAGAGTCCTGATGTGCCGTAGGCTTCGGCGGTGTCGCTCCCGGTCTCGGTTGCGTCCATCGTCCCTGTCGAGTGGACCGTAAGCCCGGCCAACGCGGCAGTGTCACTGCCGGTCTCATTCGCTGCTATGGTCCCGGCAATGCCGGGGACGGTCGCGTCGATAACGCCGACTTCGATATACTGCTGGGTTACCCGCGCCGTTCTTGTAGAAGGCTCAACACCGACCTCGATATATTGTTGAGTTACGCGGGCAACTGTCATGCTTCCACCTTAAAGCCCCAGGTCATGGCATTGAAAATAGTCGGTGTCCATGCCTGCGCGTCGGGAGCGGCAGAAAATACATTCGTCGAAGCGGTGTTGTTTACAGCTGGGTACGCTGTTGCCAGTGTTACCGTTGTCTGATCGTACTCTGTCGAGTCCTGTTTTGCTATCGGTGTAAGCGTCCGACCTCCAGCGTCGTCCTTCCTGGCGACAGTAGTCAGAGCAACAACCTGTATTACAACGCCGCTTGTAGCTACATCCTCGAAGGCGTACAGATCTTTATGTCCTACAGTACTCGACTCGACATAATCCGTATCTCCGTTCTGCGCGTCCTCATCAATGCAGGCGTAGTTGCTCCCCGCCGAAGGGGTGAACTGAACTGAACTGTCAGCAGAAGGATTGCAAAGAACAGAGTAAACTTCCCCGTGGAAGTCGTCTCCAAAGAAAACGTTGTCGATCTTGACTGAATTTGTTTTATTGGGACCTATGCCTACGCTTGTTATGTCAGACCCGCCGGTATTCAGCCCTGTGGGGTTATCAAAAACTATTCCGGTAGCTTCTCCGTTTAGCCGCAACTCAATAGTGCCGGCGCTCGCATCACTGAACACTTTAATTGCGACATGTGTTAAATCTGAAGCTATTACTGTCGCACTCGATGATATCAATGTGCTACCTCGATATACTCGGACTCCTGACGCAGTATTAACTACCCAAATTACGTTAGCTCCCGCAACGAACTTTACAAGGCTATACGACAGTGTGCCGGTATAGCCTGTGTACGTCCCCAGCCCGACAACGTGAAACCCGATAACTTTGGTTTTCCCGGCAGTTACGTCATTGATTACGTGCGACGTGGAATCTGAGGAGAACGACAAGCACTTGCCGTTCGCGTACCCTCCTGTTGCAGAATACGCGACACTTGACGTAGTCGTGAACTTAGAAAGCACATCTCCGGTAGCTCCGCACCCCTCAAAACCTGTAAAGAACTCAACAGCCATATTTACACCTATGCGTGAGTGATGGTTGCGGAAGTAATAGTGACTGTCTGCCCTGCTGTAATACTGACGTTATCCAAGATTATGTCCGTCGCTGACGTACCCACCGTAAGTCCAGTAATGATGTCCGTCGCATTGGAATCCCGTATTCTCGCCGCTGCCGCCGTCCCAGTATTGTCGGCACTTGTGTCAGAGTGAGGCATCGTAAGCGTGAGGACCGCGCCCGAGGCGGTCCCGCAAGGATCGGTAAGGGCGATGGTCGCCAAGACGGACGCCATCGCTGTGGTCCCTATTTCGATGTATCCTGCGCCTGACCCCGCATCGATCGCAGTAGCAACCGCTGTCATCCGTGCCTGTTTAACTGCTGTGGTATATGTAACCGCCATATCCTACCTCCTTACGCCGAAGCCGGTTGCGTCGCGGTTGCCGTGTCGATGGTCGTAGTGGCGCCGACCGCAACGGTAAGGCTTGACATGCGAAGTTCACCAGTACCCACGCCGCAGACGCCATCTAAACGTTCGGCAGTAGTCGAAGCCCCGGTCACATAAGCATTGGTGTAGCATCTGAACCAGCCTGCAGTTCCTGCGGCAAGACCGACACCGCTCCACACCTCGGAAGTCTCTTTGGCCGAGACGCCGGAGGCGGCATCGGCAAGGTTCAGGCCGTTGGTCGAAGTTCCCGGAGTAAAGGCGCCGGAGGCAACCGTGATTCTCAGGAGCTTGGTCCCGGACTCGGTAAGGTCGGCGGTGGCCGGCTGGGTGCCGGTATAGACCTCGATCACGCAGTTACGGAAAATCTCGTCGAGCGAGCCCCCGTTCATACCTGCGGCAACGATAACCTGGTCGCCTGCAATCTCAGTCGTGAGCGAGCCTGCAGGAATTTCAAGGTAGCCCGCGGCGACCGCAGAAACTTTTACCCCGGCGACGTTGTTCGAAGTAGAGCCGGCGACACCGATGTAGTCCCCGGCGATGTAACCTGCTGTTACAAATCCGTTACCGGAGTCGGTAATCCGATCGGTGCCACCGGTACCGGTGCCGTCTTCGAAAGCGAAGGTCGTTCCGGTGATGAGTTTGGTCGGGTATGAATGCTTGGACACCATGCCGTTGCGAGTTCCAGTTGACAATCTTGTAGCCATTTTATTCTTCTCCTTTAGTTATCAGGGCTCCAAAAAGACGAGATAGCGACTGTCAACAATCGCAGCGCTTGCGTACCGTCCTGCTGGGAAAATAAGTTTATTGTACGTGTGATTTGTAAACGTTCCATCCTCACTGCCGGAGCAAATGCCTTGCGGCGTGGTGAAAATTACTGACTTCGGTCCTCCCATCTTCTCGGCAGGGCACCATACTGCGGAGCCTTCGATGACGCCGAACGGCGCCTTCTCTTCTCTCTTAGTCTTGCGCCACTCCGCCCCTCGATAAAAGAGGACTTGGGTTGTCGTCCCGACCCATAGGCCGGCGGGCGTCGGTTGCAGCATTGTCACCCTGTTCGGAAATAGCTTCATGTCGCTATGCAGGTCGAAGACTCCGTAGAACGAGGGGAGCGAGGCGAAGACTACGTCGTCTTTCGCCATCAAGGCTCGGCCCGCGAACCAGCTCACTAGATGCCCGGTCGGAGGGTTCGAATAGATATTCTTGGGGTTTCCAGGAGCAGTGAACGTTCCCTTCTGCCAGGCGAAGTCTACACCCTTGGAGACATAGCCTTTCTCGTAGCCGTTGGTATAGTAGATCCTCCCCGCTATCTGGTAGTATCGCATCCTGGCGCCAAGTGTCAGGCCGGTGCGGATAATCGCCCTAGAGTAGTCGGGAAGAAGCCGATATAATTCGGTGCCGGCCACGAAGAGGCATGTCTCTCCAGTGGAGAAGGCGCAACGCGAGGCTTCCGCCCGCTTCGCGGTGGAGCGGCCAAGCCGGCTGAATGGTCGGCCTGAGTTGTCGACATTCATGTTGACCAGTTGGGCAAGCTCAGTGACTCCGGTCTTCAGGTCGTAACTCAGCCGCACTGGGTCGAGAGCGTTGTTCAGCCCGGTTGTAGCTTTGAAGAGCGGTATGAGCTTTGCCTGGGCCATTGTTACGTCCTGTAGGCAGGGGCGGTCCCTACTCGGGTTTCGAGATTGTGCAGCCGGCGGAACGCGTTGATTCCGTCAGTGACGTAGTCTTCGAATGCGTCTTTGTGGTCTTGGGCTTTAACAGGTTCCTGGGCCTCCATATCGTGATGGTTGAGCGCCTTGTAAGCCGCCCACTCAATGCACGCTCGTTGCTGAGACGGAATCTCTGGGGACGCAGAGTACACGTCTGCAGCCGTAGCTGTAACTGTCGCTCCTGCTCCGCTGACGACGACCGTCGTAGACGTAGAGGTCTCCAACGCGAGGGCTGAGATTGATATAACCTGCCCGGATGCAGTAGCGACAAAAGCCGTCGAAGCATCGATAACCGCTGCCAATGCAGTAGCTACTGCGGTCAGAGTCCCTTCGGTCCCAAGGACTACGTAGGAATAGACTACGTCGCTCACTGTCGCAGCTATGACATCGCCAGCATGAAGAGTCCCAGTCAGTGTAATCGTGCTGCTCATACGATTGAGCGGTGATCTACTGTACCTCCAGACATGGAGATCGAGGACAAGGCCGTTTTCCGACACCGTAGGTGTAGGAGCCAGCTTGATGAAACCGGTTGTCTGGTCGGTCTGCCACTGGACCGGCATCCCTGTCTCTGTAGTTCCTAGATCGATCGGCCAGTTATCCGGTGTGAGGATTACATCCTGCTGAACCTTGCCGAGTACCTTGTTGCCATACCAGATATTCATTACCTGAATGGCTCGGGCCGGGATTGCGTAGAGCGCCGTGTTCGTAACAAGCGTCAACGAGTAGTTCGCGATATCAACGAAGAACCCGGTCTCTTCACAGAACTTGTCCTGCCCTTCGGAAAGGTAGGCGAGGAGTCTTGCGTCGCTCCATGCTCCGTTCGTCGTCTCGCTGTTGAGGACTTCGAGAAGCTCGGTCAACATCTCCGCTCGGGTCACGGCTTACGCTCTCCGCCAGGGGATTGCTGAGTACCTTCGTTCTGTTTCCTCTAGTTCTCCGGTGTACGGGTTTTTCTTCTGCTCGATGTGCGTAGCTATGGCGAGTTCGAGAACATGGACTACCTCCGGCGGGACTTCGACCGGGACGCCTCGCTTGATTTGGTATACTACTCCGTTGACGCCGACAGCCTCATAGTTGTCCTTACATCCAGCCATTTCATCGATGATAATGCGGATTTTCCTGGTCTTTTCATCAATGCGGATGGCGCCCATCGGCTTGTCGAGTTCTTCATCGGTCGCAGCCATGATAGCATCAATCATTGCCTGTTTCTTAGCAGAAACTACTTCCTTGACGGGCTTCCTACTTTTCTTCTCCGGCGCTGCCGGCACGTTCAGGTCAACTTCTACTTCAAATTCATCGTTCATTTATACTCCTCCATTTTATGTTTCTTCCCGCCCTCGGCGGCGTCCCCAGCCGCTTCTTCGAAGGCGCTGTCAAACTCTTCTTCAGTCGTATACTTCTCGTCGAGCATTGGCATGAGTTTCTCAATTATCTTGGCAACTTCCACCGCGTCCTTAGCGATGTACTGTTTTTCGCTGGAGCCTGGGTAGCAGTCGCACATGCTTTTGTTATTCGCTTTCTCTTTCGGCTTAATTGGCACCCTGCACTCAATGACGAAACCATTCGAGGCCTGCCCAATTTCCAACATCCGCTTCATATACATCAGGTGTTCTCCTTGTTGTAAGGTTCAATGAAGAGGAGGGTTTTTAGGTCCTCCCCTCGGTTGAACCTTACAGTGCTCCTAAATTGATCCAGGTCAGGGTGATTACCCCTGTAAAAGCAGCAGTACCTGCGGTGTGCGTAGCATCGTCGTCAATGACGAAGTTCAGGTACACATCCTTGGCAGTAGCCGTTCCATCCATCCACCGAGCCCCGCTCTCAGTGAGGGCGGTAGCGACAGATACTGCGGAAACTACACCGTCTTTATCGGATGCACCTGCGGACACGGCTACAGATGGCATGATATCTGCCTCTGTGCCGGTAAGCGTAGCCCCTGTAGTGGCGGTAGCCGTTCCGAGTGCAACATCGCCATCCCAGTTGTCGATGATCGTTCCTGTGACCCCAGCAGTGAGGATTCCGGACACAACTGCTCCGAAAGTGCAGATAGCTCCGAGAGGTAGGTCGTAGACCTTTACCCCTCCGTACTGCGCTACTGCGGCGTCATCGGTAATAGTTACCGGTGTTGCGGTGCAGGTAAGAACGGTCTTATGGACTACCCCGTCTCCGTACTCGACAGCAGCGACTGTCGATCCGTTCTTGGCCCCTACTCCAGACGAAGTGGTCGGGAGGTCGATGACTGGCGAAGTAAGTGTCTTGTTGGTAAGCGTCTCAGTGATCGCGTTCTTGTTCGTTCCAGCGGCATTGGTGATTTCCTCAGTAATAACGCGAAGAGTTCTAACTTCTTGTCTGCTCATAATAATCTCCTCCAGGTATTGTAAGCCCGCCTGGACGGGCTATCTTTTTAGCGGAACGCTACCACGCGAACAACGTCGGCTGCGGTATCGCAGATGTCGGTACCGAGAGTAACTCCTTCACCTTTTCCGAGCACGTCGTACAAGCTGACTGCGGCGGCGGCGGCGACGAATGGTTTGTCAGCGGTAGCAACAGTCGAACTGGTGATTGACAGAATACTGACGGTCTCCCCATTCACAGTGACTTTGTCGCCAACCGCGAGTTCTCCGACAAAGTTGGTACCAGAGCCGGTAATGGTAGCGGAAGCGGCAGTAACGGTAACGGTGCCGGTAACGGCTGCGCCGGCATTGCGGCCTGCGTACAGCGTGATGGACCCTGCAGCGTTGACCGAGTTCTGTGTGTCAGCATGGTTGCCGTTG
>Ga0209416_1001377_pt1 | contig 16996 bp, 28 predicted proteins | sample RifGroF1_FD_184001 | JGI IMG/M metagenome (GOLD analysis project Ga0209416, IMG submission 184001) | Groundwater microbial communities from Rifle, Colorado, USA - Groundwater F1 (SPAdes) (version 2) | ecosystem: Environmental > Aquatic > Deep subsurface > Groundwater | place: Rifle, Colorado...
CCGCAATTCCGGAAAAAGAAAAGGCCTTGGAGCAGATGCGGGCCGAGCTTGAAGAGAGGGTTTTCACCAGGGAAGAGGAGGAGAAGGGGACTCCCGAAAGACTCCAGGCCAAGGTCGATAGAGAAGAAGCACGGATCACCGCGCTCAAGGAGCAGAAAGAATACTGGGATTATTCGAGCCCGCGCCTTTCCGGAATTACGGACGAAGAAGCAGCCTCCATCGTCGAGAAGTGGAACGCCGAACCAAGGAAAGAAGCGGTTTACAAGGCCGTCAACATGCTGGCCAAGATCAACAAGGGCCGGCTCGATCTTCTCCGTGAATCGGGTCACCCCCCGGAAGAGGTTGACGCGATGGCCGAGGCCTACGAACATTACGTCCCGCTCTACCGGGAAGGAAAAGAGGACAAACGGGGATCGGTCGGCGCCGGTATCCGCGGCCCGCTGTCATCGCCGGTAAAGGGTCGGGTCGGGTCGATCCGAAAAGTGACGGATATCTTCGCCCATACGGTTGACAATTACCTGGCCGCGATTTCGCTCAAGCACAAGAGGGCCGGAGAGAAACGACTGTTCGACATGGTCAAGGAGAATCCGGACCCGTCCCGGTGGCAGATAACCAAGATCCCGAAAGTCCCGCACATGGACAAGCGGGGGAATATCGCCATGTACCCAGACCCGAGGGACAATGAACCCAACGAGATGTTCTTGACGGTGGACGGGAAGAAGCACCTCCTGACCGTCAACGAGGACAACAAGAATATGGTCCGGTTCGTCGCCATGGTGAAAGAGACGGACGTGAATATAGGCCCCATCCTGCGCGGGTTCTATTCGCTGAACCGATTCCTAGCCGGCCTGAACACCATGTTCAACCCGGAATTCATCGTCACCAACTTCATGAAGGACGCCCAGACCGCGGGGATCCACATGCAGGACACGGCGGCCCGGGGACTCCAACTGCGGGCGTTCAAGAACCTGCCAAAAGCCATTGCCGCGATCTACAATATCGAGATGGGCAAGAAGGCCGGATCCAAGTTTGAAAAGACCTATGAGGATTTTAAGGAGATCGGCGCCAAGATTTCGTGGATGCAGGGCTACGACACGGTAACAGACCTCGCCAAGAACCTCGAAAGTGACATGGACCAGTTCCGGGAAGGGCATGCCCTGAAAAAGGGGCGGAAGCGGCTGATGAAGCTGATCGGCGGCGCGAACACCGCGGTCGAGAACGGGATCCGCCTCGCCCTTTATGCCGAACTCGTCGGATCGAACGGACCGGCAGGGATGACTCGAGCCAAGGCGGCGGAGATTGTTTCCAACCTTACCGTCGATTTCACCCGCCGCGGGAAAGCTGGTCCAGCTATTAACTCCCTGTTTTTATTCGGGAATGCAGGAATACAAGGAACGGTCAGGATGTTGAGCGCGGTCAAAAACAGCCGCAGCGTCCAGAGAATCGTTGGCGGGATCATCGGCCTCGGCGTGGCGAACTTCCTTGCCGGAGTCCTCTTGGGCGGAGATGATGACGACGGGTATTCATTTTACGAGAAGTTGAAGGCGACGAAGCCGAACCTGTTCGAGCGGAACATGGTCTTCATCATCCCTGACTCCGGGGGGAAGACGTTCAAGATTCCCCTGCCTTACGGGTACAATGCGGTCTACAATATCGGCGTGGAAATGGCGGCGTCCATGTATGCGGCGATGCGCGGGAACCAGGCTTATGACCATATCGACGGCGCGGCCCGGGTGGTCAACGCCTTTGTCAACTCAATGAATCCGCTGGCCGGGGCCACCATCCTGCAGACGATTTCCCCGACAGTGTTCGACCCGATCGTCCAGGCCTACGAAAATAAAGGCTGGCACGGCGGTAACCTTATGCCGGAAAAGAACCCATTCGACCTCGACAAGCCGGACTCGGAACGGTATTTCAAGAACGTCAACCCGCTGCTCAAGAGTGCGGCCCAGGCGCTCAACTCCCTAGGCGGCGGGACACCAATCACCCCGGCGAAGATCCCGGCCTTCGATATTTCCCCGGCAACGATGGAGATGGTAATCGAAACCTACACCGGCGGCGTCGGCCGGCTGGTCAAGGATACCTTGTTCCTCCCGGTCAAGGTTGCCTCTGGAGATTACACTGTAGATGATGTCCCGTTCGTCCGGAAAGTTGCCGGCGGGGTCCAGGAGAATATGGACGCGGCGCTATACCGAAAAAACTCAGAGCGAGTCGAATACTTTCAGCAGGAATACAAAGCCGCGCTTCCGGAAAAGCGACTGGCCATGAAATCGAGCCCAGAATACAAGATGATGTTCATGACCAAGACCTTCAATTCTCAGGTCAGGAAAATATCGCAAATCATCAGAGATCAAGAAATAATGGGCGCTGAGAAGGAGCAGATCGCCTACGGGAAGACGGCGCTCAACAAAGTGTACCGGGACTTCAACCGAAAATTCAAGGAATCAATGGAAAATTAGTTTGATATATATATTTTAAACCTATAAAATGAACTCAATGAAAACATTGCGGAGGAACCCGATGAAAAGAACAGCCTTACTCCTGACCCTGGCCTTGCTTATTCTTCCCTCAATCGCCATTGCTGGCGGCGCCTGCGTACTGCAATCGGTAGGCGGCAACTACATCTACCAGGGCCAGATGCTGCTCAAATGCACGGCCAGTTCCACCGACGCCTCGATGTCGCACACTTTTGACGGGACACACGCCCTTGACGCCAAAACCATGGATCTCCTGGACGGCCGGTATATTACCGGGGCGCTGGCCTACACAATCCCGGCAGACACCAACCCGAAAACAGATTCCGACCTGGCAATTACCGACAGCGACGGGCTTGTCCTCCTCGGCGCGGCGGCGAATGGCCTGAACGTGGTTGACGATGCAGACGCGAGGAGCTTTTACCTCCAGGGGCCAGACGGGGCGACAGGATACCCTCGTGTTTCTGCAAGTAAATACCTGACAGTAGCATGGAGCAATAACGATGTGAACTCCGCAATATCCTACCTGCGGCTCGATGTAACCGGAACGAGGAACGCAAAATGAAAAGACTAATCCTTCTCTCAGCCCTGCTGCTGTTCTTTTCCCCGGCTTCCCCGGCTTTCGCGGCTGACGAGCACGACCATCCGCCGGTAAGTCCTCCCCCCTGCCGCGCCCCCATCCCCTACAACGAAGCGTCATGGGATGTGCAATATGCAAACTGCTACGCTCCGGCTGGTGCGGTGAGGGATTGGTTCGCAGCTCCGGAGATTGCAAATTACTCAGAAACCTGCACGGCAATGGGTAGCGACACAACTCCTGAGTACAGCCTAGCAACCTCGAATTGCTACACTGATACGATTGACACCGGGGCGACTACGGCCACATTCAGCGACCCCCCATCTTCCGGCAAAATGGGGAATCTGACATTGATACTGACCAACGGCGGCAGTCAGACCTATAACTGGCCCGCATCTGTTGATTGGGCTGGCGGCACCGCTCCGTCATTAACCGCTGCCGGGGTAGATGTAATTGACTGCATGACGGTTGATGGCGGCACGATATGGTACTGTTTCGCCGCTGGTCTGGACATGCAGTGAGGTTGACCAGATGAGTAAAATTTATCGTAGAGACGTTCTTAAGGCTATTGTTGCTGGCACAGCGGTATTGGTTAGTCGGGACGCTCTGGCGCTTGGGGGGCACTGGGCGCGTAGAACTGCGAGTGGTTCTGGTGGGGTAACCAACGACATCGGCACTCCCGGCGGCGCCGGGTTCGGTGTCGGTGTAGCTCCCGTTGTGCCAACAGGGTTTTCTGTGCTGGCGGGGACCACGACGCCGGGCCATGATAACTACGGCAATTACCAATATCAAGACGGCTCGGTCATGTGCTGGGTACCGGCGTTTTATTACCGGATTGGCCATGTCGACAACCCGACCTATGCGGCCTATGGGGCCAACGCGGTTGACGTGCTGCCCGAGTCGGCGTTTGCCGATGTCGCCGCTGCAAATGCGGCCGGCTATGCCCTGCACCGGTCGTTCGTTGACGGTGGTGCAGTCAAGCGAGGGGTCATGGTTGACAAATATCTGTGCTCAAAAAACGCCTTGGGCTCGGGATATATAGGATCATCCATCAAAAACGGTCTGCCGATCTCGTGCTCATCCGCGCACAACCCAATTCTGGAACTGACCGCTGCCAGTGCCAACGCTATCTACAGCATGGTTGACTGTGCGCATGCGAGAGACGGCGTAGACGGCGCGGTCAATCCGGAATCGATATTCTTTTGCAACTCCAGGTTTACTCATGCCGCGCTGGCCCTGCTCGCCCTCGCGCACGGACAGGCGGCGGCCGGCGCGACTTTCTGCGCCTGGTACGACGCCAGTGGCGTAGCGAACGTGCCAAAGGGATGCAATGACTCGTACAGCGACTACAGCGACGCGACAGTTATCTGGGAGCCTGACGGCTATTCCACATGCGGGAAGACCGGCAGTGCTGGATACGGCGGCGGCGCGGGCAACGTCTTTGCCAAGAGCACGCACAACGGGCAAAACTGCGGAGTATCCGACGTGCAGGGCCTTATGAGCCAGGTCAATCTTGGGTACACCATTACAGGGATATATACAGCTATTGCAGGTATGACCAGGGCCAATCCGTGTGTTGTGGCATGGCCATTTCACGGGCTTGTGACCGGGAAGCCCGTATATATCCGGGACATAACTCAGCCGGACTGGTCAGGCCTCAACGGGAGGGTGTTCAGTGTCACCCGGATAGATGACAACAGCTTTTCACTCGACGGAATGGACACTTCCGGATTCGCCGCTGATTATGACGCAGTAACTGATCCGGGCACAATGCGACGGGCTTTCCGATACCATGTTGCAAAGGAATCCTTCGCGATGAAGGATTTCACGTCAGGCACCACAGCCGCTACTGATCACTGGGATGTGGATGATTTTGAAGCCTTTGATGCGCTTGTCCCGGCGCTAAGAACCGACTACCCGAATAACGGCGCCGATAGGCGATTCGGAAACGATAGCAACCAGGTGCTTTCAGCCGATATCTCCGGGAACGGCTGGCTGTTGACAGGGCTTGGCTTCCCTGGCGCAGCTTCCGGGATATCCGCTGCCGGGTCTGACCTATTTCGACAGGCGTATTTTAACCAGTATATCCTGGACGCCGTCGGGCTGGCATCGGGTGGCGACTACAATGATGGGATTGAGGCCAGCCCTTGGGCTGTCAGGCAGGCGTACTCAAGGTCCGCGGCGGTTGTGACCTACGGCTACCGCTGTGCATGCTATCCAGTATAAAATCAGGCAAATGGAGGAGTTATGAAAAATGCAACTCGGGTTATTCTGGTCGCGATGGCTGCACTCTTGACAACCCTCACCGGCTGCGCCAGGCTGGGCGGCGACCTGAATACGATCACCACCTACGATAGGGACGGAAGGGTCGTAGCTGTGCAGACGATGAGTGATGATGCGGTCTATTATGACCGCATAGCGAACGGCCGGACAAAAGTTGATTGCGCCGGGATGTCTTTTGAACAGTGCGGGCTGCTCGTCGCGATCGGCGGGCTGGCTGATGTCGCCAAGGGCTACCCGGCGCGAGGCCTAAACGGCTACGAGCTCGCGGCTAAGGTCAGCGGAGATATTGTGTCGGCAGTTCCGTACGGCGCGATCGGCTTCGTTGCCTATGAGGCACTGAAGCGGCCGGGGACGGTGAATGTATCGGGCGAGAATGCCGTTTACTCTACCAATGAAACGCACCTGACCGGCAACGATCTTGGCGACGGCAACGGGGTGAATATCCCCAACGACAGCCCGCCGACCACTATCGATATCACCGACACGGTGCAGTAGGGCCGGCCCGTGTACCGGGGTGGGGACAAGCCAATGACACTTGACAGCAAAATTTATTACCGGGAGGTCCGGTATGACTACGAGACCTCCAGGACCGTGCGATACCAGACCAGGATCATTCCCCCTGCCAGAATCGAGACGGAACGGATCATTCTGGACCTGGACGGGACTATTACCCTGATTCATCCATATGCCTGGGACGGCGCCACCAGGGCGCGGGACACAAAGACCAACATGAGGGGGTCCGCTGCCCATGACGCGCTGATCCAGCTGGTCCAGCTCGGCCTGCTCCCGGGCGACCTCAAGTCGAAGCTGAGCATCGATCTCGAATACTACCGTTTTTGCCGCGAAGACGGAATGGGCATACTGAGGGGAGTTCTGCACCTCGGGGCCATCCAATATCATCGATGGCAGAGAACAAAAACCTCACCAGAAAAAGAGGCACCGTGATTATTCAACAAGGAGGATCTCGCTATGAATAAACTGGCCATGGCCATCATGCTTACAGTCCTGCTGGCAGCCACCACCGCCCTCGCCTGGGGGCCACCTAAGGTGTTGATTGCCCCAACAGCGGAGGCGACCACGTATGAAATCACAATACCCGAGGGGTTGGGCTCCTCGCTGCAGCTTACCGGGGTGCTGGGCGAGGGAGAGTCTATCGTCCTGCAGCGATGGAACGGCGCGGCCTGGGAGCAGCTGATGATTGACGGTGCGGCCGCCAAAAGCCTGACTAGCACCAACCACATCATTTCCATGTTCGGGGCAATGGCGGTCCGGATCAGCAAGCCGGCCACTGCCGCTGCCGCCGGCGTGGACTGGAGAAGGTGATGAGTCCGCCGGTGCATCCCTCTATAGGCGGTCCGATCGGCGACTCGTTTTCTCCAGGCTTCCACGGTTCCGGCAGTGGCGAAGGGGCAAACGATATTGGCGTCCCGGGCGCGGCCGGCTTCGGCGTCGGGGTTGTCCCATCAACGCCTGCTGGGTTTTCAGCGTTGGCCGGGACCACGACGCCGGGCCATGATAACTACGGCAATTACCAGTACGCCGACGGTTCGGTCATGTGCTGGGTACCGCTGTTCTACTACCGCATAGGCCATACTGGCAACCCGACCTATGCGACCTACGGCGTCAACTCTGTAGATGTTCTGCCGGAATCCGCGTTTGTCAACGAGGCGGCGGCCAACTCGGCCGGCTACGCCTTACACCGGGTTTTCACTGACGGCGGCGTGACGAAGCGCGGGTGCATGGTTGATAAATACATGGCCAGCAAGCTCGCCAAGGGTGCCGGCTTCGTCGCCGCGTCGGTCAAAAACGGGCTGCCGATATCAACCAGCTCTGTGCATAACCCGATTGCCGACCTCACCGCCTGCGCGGGGAATGCATATTTTTACGCAGTGGATGCGGCCCATGCGAGGGACGGAGTTGCCGGTGCGGTCAATGCCTCGTCAATATTTTTCTGCTGCTCGCGGTTTGTGCACGCCGCTCTGGCCCTGCTCGCCCTGGCTCACGGCCAGGCGGCCAGCTCAGCCACGAATTGCGCCTGGTACTCGGCGACCACTACCAATTTCGTTAAAGGGTGCAACAATAACGCTCTGGCTGATGCTAACGACACCGCTGTTAAGTGGGAGTCGGATGGCTACTCAAACTGCGGCAAGACTGGCTCTGCTGGATACGGAGGCGGGGTGGGCAACGAATTCGCCAAATCGACCCACAACGGCCAAAACTGCGGCGTTGCAGACCTCAACGGGCTGATGTGGGAAATCAGCACCGGGATCACGAATATTGTCTCGGGGGTAGCAATTGCCGGGATGGCCAGGGCCAATCCCTGTGTTGTCAACTGGACGGCGCACGGGCAGGCCACCGGCGCAGCGGTGATGCTGCTGGAAATCACCCAAGCCGGGTGGGTCGGGCTGAAAGACAAGCTGTTCGCCATCACCAGGATCGATGACGATCATTTTTCGTTGGACGGCGTAGACTCCAGCGGATTCGCCGCGGACTATGACCCGGTGGCAGATCCGGGGACCATCACCAAGGCCGCGTTCTACACGGCCAAGGAGTCGGTGGCGATGTCGGCCTTCTCCAGCGGCGCGACCGGCGCAACCGATCACTGGGGCGCAACCGGCGTTGCGGCGATGATGGACGCATTTGCCCCGGCATTTGAGACGGCCTACCCGAACAATGGTTTCACGCAGCGGTTCGGCGACGGGGCCGGACAGGTGCTGTCCGATGGAACCAGCGGCGCGGGATGGCTGGCCGCTGGCCTTGGCTTCCCTGTCTCCTTGTCAGGCGTTTCGCCGGCCGGATCCAGCCTGTTCGGTGCGGACTATTATTATCAGTATTTTACTAACTTGCTGTGCCTGTTGTCCGGCGCGTATTGGGACTACGGTACGGCTGCCGGGGTTTGGGCGGCCCATTGGGGCAGCGCTCGGGCGAACTCGTACTACGGCGTGGGATTTCGGTGTGCGTGCTATCCGGTTTAACTGTTGACTTCCGGTAGTGCCTGTTATATAATACAGGCAAAACTACAGGAGGTTACATTATGCCAAAACGAATTGAACACGAGTGGAAAGATGGGAAGGAATTGAAATGGTGCTCTAGATGCAAAAGGTTCTTGGAACTGAATCAATTTCACACCACGAACGGCAGAACGTGGGACGGGCTGTTCTGGCTGTGCATTGAATGCACGAACGAAAAGCGGGCAAATAACCCGCGCATAAATGCACTGAGTGCCTGGCGGCATCTGAACAAGAGAGCAAACCACGATAAGCGTTATATCAAAAAAGGAATCGAGGTAAGGGCAAAGAAAGATGAGTTCGTTGAATGGTACATCAAGCATTGGTTCAAGGGGTGCCTTGTTGATAGAGTTGATAATACCGGACATTACGAAGTGGCAAACCTTCAGCTTTTGTCGCTTGCAGAACATAATGAAAAGAACAGGATGGACAAGTTAGCATCGCTCGGAATAACTGAACCTACCGGGAAAAGATATTGCTACAAATGCGGGATGCTAAAAGATGAATCTGAATTTTACAGCAAGCAGGTTAAAAAATCCCAAGGGAATCCGAAGGGGCTGCTTGAACATTGCAAAGAGTGTGTCCGGCTGCATAGGAGAAAAGTAAAGGAGAAATAGCAATGCCTCAATTCTATAAATACAAAAAGGTTACCGATCAGTACACAGTTTACCAGCTGCAGCTCCCTGAACCCGCCGAGGATCAGCCCGGGATGATCGACCTGGGCGAGATCGACGGCGAGACATACGTCTGCGTGCCGGACTGGACGCACCCACTGCCGGAGCAGCCGAAGCAGATTACGCTGACGAAGATCACTCCAACCGTGGGCATGATCACGTCGTTTTTCGCAAAAAGCGGGCTGCTGCAGCTCGTTAAGGCCAGGATGGACAGCAAGCAGCCGATGGTACGCTACTCGTTGCACGACGAATGACCCTGGCTCAGTGTTACGACTGGCTCCCCCCGTCACTGGAGCGGCACGTTGATGACGGGCGGGCGTGGGCGAAATGAAATTCCGGTTTAACTGCTGGCTTCTAGCCCTCGGTTGTTTCACTGTCTGCACCCTGTTGCTCGCAGGGCTGGCGCATGGGACTATTTATTACGGATGCACATATTGGCACGCCTGGGCTGTAAACGCCGCAGCGCATAACATTGAAACCTACATCATAGCCCACGGCGACAACTCAGGATATTATGCAGGGTGCCCGCCAGGGTCGCCGGTAGTCGCCGCGATGGATATTCCGCAATCGGGGTTTGCTTTTTACGGACTCTGTGGAGCGATGAACAAGACGGGGCCGGGTACTGTATCAAGCAGGGCAATGGAGAGCATAGGGTACTATCATCTCGAACTTCCCCTCTGCGATGCTTGCTGGAGCCATTCGCTGTCATGGCAGGACTATCTTTTTCGGCTTCACGCAACAGGCTTGCCGTGGTCGGTGGCCTATGACAGGTCGGTCAAACAATTCCCCGAGTGCGCACCGTGTACCGGGTATTTTAATCGGTCGGCTGATATTGTGCAAAAAATCCTCTACCCGTGGTTGCTGAAATGACCTATTGGATATTGCTCGGATACGGGCTGATCGTCTTTGTTGCCGCTACCTACGCGCTCGGCTATCAAATTGAAAATAAAAAAAGGAAGGGACGATGAAAAAAGCCATCCGGAGATTTATTATTGCGCTGACCTTAGGTGTTGCTGATAAACTAACACGACTGGCCTATTCCCTCGAACCGTGGGATAGCGGGAGATATAGATGATGAAAAGGATACTCTACTTCGTACTGTTGATCGCCGCACTGTTGGTTTACTCCAGCATGTCCTACGCTTTCGGGAATCTCCCTGACGGCTGGTTCGATGGCAAGCCGGTAACTCCTCCGGAACCGCCACCAGTCATTAATCCGCCACTCCCTGACCCGGTGCAAACGGTCACGATTGAATACGGCACCAGGAACGTCTTCAGCAACGAGGTGAACTTTCATTTCAGCAAGCCGACCAGCGAGTACGGGCGGTTTAACCTCAACACTGCTGGGAAGAAATATGTGATTGAGGGCAGCTACAAGGACTCGAGCATTGAGGTCCGCAACTCGCAGACGACCAAAAAACTCGTTGTGATCGCTGGCCCTGCCTACGCGCTCAAGGGAGCAAGTGTAGCGTACCCTTCGACCGACCCGCTGACCAAACCGGAAGCCGCACCTGATCCGCCACCGGCGCCTGGCGAAGCGGTAGAATCAAAGCGGTTTGCACATATCAATCATATGTCATGGCACGGACAAGGGACCACCATTGTATTCTGCGCCGGGGATGACGTGACCAGCGTGACTTTCCACGACACCCCTTTCCATTATCACATGAAGGACGGTACCGACAAGGGGCCGGGCCGGGAGCAGTGGACCAATCATTATTTCCAGAAGAAGAGCGAAACGCAGACCGCGGGCTGGTTCGTTTGGACCATTGGCGGCAAGAAATACCAATATTATTCCGATGGGCGGGGAGATGGATTGAGCGATTACGTCAAGCACACCGGGGACTGTTACAAGAAATACAACTGAGGAGGGGATGATGAGACTGCTTATCGCTTTGCTGTTTGTCCTGATGCTGGCCGGTTGTTCTGCAAAGTTTGTGCTGGTGGTCAATTCAGGTTGTCTCGAAACCGGGAGCATTGACCCGACATTCATGCGGGAAGGGACCACGGAAACCTTCTCGCCTAAGGGAACCGCAACCCTCCAGGGGATGCCAAAATGACCCGACTCGAAAAGCTCTGGAGGCTGTTCAACAACAAGAAAACCAATATCGGTTCGGCCCTCCTTCTGGCCGCGCTGTTCATTCGCTTAACCAGGCCGGAACAATCCTTGTGGGCTGATATCCTTGTGCAGATTGGCGAAGCTCTGGGCGGGACTGCGGTAGTGGTTGGGCTTACTCACAAGGGCGTGAAGGCGGCATCATGAGCGAATATGACGGCCAGATAGACAAAGAAGTCTTTTATCGGGACCGGATGAAATATGTCACCGCCCGCCGCCATGCGTTCCAGACCAGAATACACCCGAACCAGGATATCTACGGCAAGTTCGTTACTCTGCTGACCTGCGGGGTACTCCTGATCGAGGAAAGCTGCCCCTGGAACGGCGCGAATGTTGTTCCAGACCGGCCTTGCAATATGCGGGCGTCCCTTATCCATGATGTGCTTGTGGGCATGATCCAGGCCGGGATACTTGACCCCTCGTTTAAGACTCAGGTTGACCAGGAATATTACGATGCCTGCCGCGCTGACGGAATGTGGTTGGTCCCGGCGATAACTGAATTTTTCGGAGTACAATTTTATTCTTGGCAAGAGCATCATACCGGCGAAGTTAAGGTTGCGCCGAACACTAAACAGGAAGCCCGCGAGCCTCAGCAGGCCGGGCGGTAAGGAGCGGGTGGATGGCAGGTTCGATTGAGGAAAGGGTGATCCCTATATCACTCCGAGTGGTAGCAGTAGCGATCCTTTTCCTCCTGGGCGTTTCTGGCGGGGTCATGACATGGGCAATCAGTATCAGGTCAACCGTGGATCAGAACTGCCACGATATTTCAAGGTTGGAAACAAAGGCGGCAGAGATAGAGGCGATGAAAACAGGAGTTGCGGTAATAGCCTCGGAGTTGGGCTATATCAAAGGTTCACTGACACGGATCGAGCGGGCTATTGATCGGAATGAGCAGAGTAGGCAGGGGGACAGTAAGGAATGACCACCCTGACGAAACAATACCTTGCCCTGTCCGCCGCGATCCTCGGCTTTCTCGCCGCTTTTGTGGTGGCTTGGAATATGGAGGAATGGGTGCCGGAATGGGTGTTTCGGATGGTGGGGGTGTGAGAATCCTCCTGCGCACTGGCCTTGGCTGCAAAAAATGCCGATGCTGTGAAGAATGGCTACCGGGTTTCATCCGGGCCTGCGGGGGAATACAGGTTGTTTGCCGGATACACGGCGAGGCTGAGATATGGGAGGCGGTCTGTACCGCTATGGCGTGTTGCCCGACAGGGAGTTTGTTTTTTGAGGAGCTGAAGCCATGAACACTGAAGCATTCCAGAGGGCATTTGAGAGCACCATGCGGCACGAGGGCGGGTTCAGTAACGATCTTGACGATCCGGGCGGCATGACCTTTATGGGGATTTCTCGGGAGTATCATCCTTCGTGGTCCGGGTGGTATTTTGTAGATGAGCATATCGTAAATATCAGCAGGGTGCCGGATGTCGTTCACGAAAACTTCCTGCTTGAAAAAGTGCAGACATTCTATGCGTCTGAATTTTGGGATCGACTGCAATGCGATTTCGTCGCAGGCCTGTCCGTGGATCTCTCCGTCGAGCTTTTCGATACGGCGGTAAACTTGGGACGGCACCGGGCTATAGAAATCATGCAGGACGCCCTCAACCTGTTGAATAGGAACGGGGCGCTATATATCGACCTCGTTGTTGACGGCCAGATGGGGATGAAAACACGGGGCGCCCTGGCCGCTTATTTCAAGCGCCGGCACGCTGAAGACTATGCACAGGCAGAAGCATCCCTGATACGGGTTATGAACCACCTCCAGGCGGCGCACTATATCGGGTTGATGCGCAAATATCCGTGGAAGGAGAAATATGCCGGATGGTTTGCGAGGACGTAATGCCCGATCCAGTTGATTTATCAGATCCAGGCCGGGAGCAGTTCTTGGCCGATTCCATTGCAAAGGTGCCCCGCCCCGGTGGAGTGTCGGCGCTGACCTGCAGGATTGCTGGGACGAGATACCGGAGAAAAGGCGGGTTGCCTATGCCGGGTGTACCCGATGCGTTGACTGCCAGGCTGAATATGCGCGATTCCAAAAAGGCCGATAAGAAACCGGCGAAGATTATTCCATTCCTCCCGGCCCTGCGCCGGAAGTTGGAGCAGGAGCGCAAGAGGTTTTTCAAAGCACTGAAATCAATGAACTCGTAGATTCCGCCAGGCCCAATCCTCTCCTGGCGGTGGCCCCGCGCCGGACCTCCCTCCCCGGTAGCGGGGCGTTTTTATGCTTCTGGGTAATTCTCTTTTATTTCTTTAACAACCGCAGTCATTTTCTCAACCAGCAGACGCATTTCTGTCAGGTTCTCAAATCGCAGAATAGTATTGTTATTGAAATACCCAAGGACACACCAATCAAAACAGTCTCCATCCTTATCATACTGGTTAACCGAATACGAAAATTGCATAACAAGTCACTCCAGCGGACGAAGTTCCCGCGTGCGCTCTGGTCCGCTCAGAGTGCCGCTGAGTTCAGGCGTTAGCACTCACATCCAGCGTCATTTTCAATGGCGTGGGTAATCAGGTCATCAATCAGTCGTGTCATCGCTGAACAGGAATTGAAATCGTTGGTATCCCCGAGGTCACAGAAATGTTTTGTAATGAAGTTAAAAAATATTTCCCGATCCGTAATTTTTGCCATCTCGTTTCCTGGAACGAGGTGAACTCCGGCCTCAATATTCTCCTCCGGAATCTCAATAATGATTATTCCATTTTCTCGCCGTGCGTTCATTTGCTCCTCCGTAAAAGTGCTAACCAATCAATCAACCGGACCGGCCACAGTTCGGCATTTTATCGTTCGTCTCAGTTTCCATCGTTTATCCCTCCGTTTTCCTGGTCAGGTTACGCCTGATCGTTAGATTTTTATCACGCCACTTGGCGAATATTTTGTAATGTACAGTCCTATCATGCGACGAAGAGATTCTTCACGCCAGTATGAGTATACTCTCGTTACATCCAGGGTATCGGGCTCAAGCACCTTGGAGATAATAGCGAAACCGCCACTTCGGCCCTTAAACATATAGGTCTTTGTCAGCGTTTCTCTGCAAAAAGTGCCGTATCCCGCGCCAAACTTTTCTTTTTCAAAATCAACTAACGGCATTTGCTACCTCAAAATCTAACAAATCAATCAAGCGCCGACCGGGACAAGCACGCGCTCCAGCCATGGGCAGCGGCCGGTCGGCTTATCTCAAACGTTATACGCCAAGTCCGTCCCGCCCAAAGCCAAAAGCCTCAAGGGCATCCTCAACGGTTATCTTGTCGGCATCAACTCCCATCAGGTAATGCCTCCCCTGGTCCAGTCTCTTGTCCAGGTCATGCACAATTTGCCCTGGACGTTTACCTTCGAGACGCTGAATCGTCACCGTAAAATTCCCACGGTCAGGAGTCCCGCAGCAAAGCTCAAGAAAATTTATTGCCCCCTTCTCATCAAAAAGTTCAAGCATGTCCTTTGTCCACTCGAAGAACAAAGGGTGCCTCATAATCATCTCCATGCCGCTACCGTCCATTTTTATTGACTCAATAACAGCATCATCGCGTATAACCACGGCGTCAACGTCGGCTAGATGCTCATCAATAAAATTAGCGATCCAAGCCATTCCCTCGGTGTCATCATCTGCTACCTGATCTTCCCCATGTGCGACTCTGGAAACCTGAGCTAATATCTCATCCTTCCTCTTCAGTTCGGCTTCGAGCTGCTGGATGCGGGATTCAAGGGCTGCTTCCCGCTCTCCATGTTCCTTCCGCTCGCGTTGGGCTAATATCCTATGTTCAGGACAATCCGGATCTTCGGCAATCCAGGGTCCGCCGATTTTGTAACAGTCACAGCTCATATCCCTTCCTTAAAGTGTACGGCGGGCAGGACCCGCGTTCTTCGCCAGCCATTCGTCAATAGCCCGCCTGATCAGCTCAGCTACCGTTACGCCCTTCTCTTCCGCGATCCGGCGCAGTGGTTCAAGCTGCTGCTCGACGGGCAGGTGGGCGTTGTATCTGGTCATATTCTTCATACATCTATCATACACACAACGCGGCAAAAGTCAAGGGGCGGAAATAAAATCCCCTTGACCGTCCTTCCCGGCAAGGTGTATTATTAAATAACGAAACGCGTCCCTCCGTGTTTCGCTCCGTGTGACCTGCAGCGGCCCCATCCGTTGCAGGTCTTTTTTTTTGCCAAATACCCCTTGACTTTGCAGCCCTTATTGCACTACCATAAGATTATGGTAAGGGACGACAATAACTAACTCCAAGGAAAAGCATTATGGCAAAGCCAGCTCACCGGCCAAGGCTTCCGGACCACAAGCGGAAGATGTCGGTTTCGATCAGAATATCAGCCTGGGTCTTGGCCGAAATAGAGGAGCTTGGCCTGCTGGTTGGGCCGACCCTGGAAGAGTCGGTGGTAAACTATCTCAAGCTCAGGGAGCCGAGGGTAAAATGAATATAATCGGAATTGACCCAGGAGTTACCGGCGCAGTTGCCATTATAAGCCGTAGCGGGGTCGGGCTATACGATACACCAACGGCTCTTGTCAAAGTTGGCAAGACGGCCAGGACTGAATATATGCCCGCCGAAATGGCCGCGCTACTGAGGGGCGAAAGAAACGCTCATGTGTTTATCGAGAAGGTAGGCGCCATGCCGGGACAAGGGGTGACCTCCATGTTCGGGTTCGGGAAGGGATTCGGCCTGTGGCTTGGCATACTTTCCGCCCTTGAGATCCCGTATACACTTGTTACTCCGCAGGCATGGAAGAAGCTGATGATGTCTGGAATGGCCGATAAAGATGCAGCCAGGACCAGGGCGCAACAGCTTTTCCCGGGAGCAGCGGCGGCATTGTCCCGCAAAAAAGATATAGGGCGGGCGGATGCGCTATTGATTGCAGAGTACGGGAGGCGGACACTTGGCTAAACAGCCTACAGCCGCACAAAGACGCCGATGGACCAGGGTTGTCGATCTCGGTTGCATAATTTGTGGCCGCCCTGCCGCGATCCATCATTGTCGTCATGCGTGTGGAATGTCCCAGAGACGGCATGATCATATCGCCGGATTGTGCGGAGACCACCATCAGCACGGCCCCATTTCACGGCATGGCCAGGGCGCGAAGGAATTCAAGGAAAAGTACGGGGACGACCGCTGGCTGCATGAGGAAACGTGCCGCCGGCTTGGTGAACTGGTAGAGGAATAAAATTAATCGAGAGGGGAGAATGAACGAGCTGAACGTAAAGCAGTACGACCCGATTACCGACACAGTCGAGATCGAGGGAACGAAGTATGCCGGCGCCCTGTTCCGGGAACTTGGCTGCAGCTTCCCCTCCATGGTCGGGCAGGTGATCCGGGTAGAGCAGAAAAAGGAAGGGACCGTCACCGTGCGAAGGATCGACCGGCCGCGGGCGAATCAGGATGTCGAACCGTATGAGACAATGGTGGTCTTCTCCCCGGCGCTCCGGAAGAGTTTCCTGGCAAATAAGCGGTTTGTCTTCATGGACATGACGATGGGTTTTGCACGGCAAACCAATAATCGCGAGTTGATGCCGATGTTATGGACCAAGTGCGAGGAATTCAATCACGAAGAAAAAGAATAAGATTGTCTTTGACATCTGGTAAAATTTGAGCATAATGGAAGGAGGCAAGCAAGATGCTTGACCGAAGCGGCCGACCAGCCACCCAAAACGAAAACCACAAGTTGCCCTGGCAATTAGAACAACCCTCCTTCGAGTCTGGTCGGCCCAAAGGTTCAGCGTTCTCTTTGCCGGGGCATTTTCATTCAGCGCTTTTGGCCCGCGCAATAAAAGCCTGTGCAGCAAAATTGAACCAGCGCTCGAACGGCGCAAGGGCAACCGCCCACAAAACAGGGAAAACACTACGAGACGCCCGAAAGGGTAA
>Ga0209416_1001379_pt1 | contig 16977 bp, 39 predicted proteins | sample RifGroF1_FD_184001 | JGI IMG/M metagenome (GOLD analysis project Ga0209416, IMG submission 184001) | Groundwater microbial communities from Rifle, Colorado, USA - Groundwater F1 (SPAdes) (version 2) | ecosystem: Environmental > Aquatic > Deep subsurface > Groundwater | place: Rifle, Colorado...
CAAGGTAATTCCCATTATCTCCAGTTTGATATCTCTTATCTTATTCATCATCTGTATTCTCTCCTTTCAGTTGTTCCTCTAATTGATGTACTCGATTCTCGAGTTTGATGATTAGTTGGAGCAGTCTCATCTCAGTGTAGGTCACAGGTGGCATTCCGGTCACGGTGTCGAAGTCTCCATTGTACTTATCTGCAATCTCAGTGCAGGATTGTATAGCTCTTTCATGTGCGGTCATTGGGGCAGTGTATTCAGCCATCGATTACCTCATCTACCTCGTACTCTTCTTCACTAAAATCTTGGGGATTACCATCGTGATCTTCATCATTGTCATAGTCCCGAATGATGACTGCTACACCAGCAGGCTTCTGATCCAGATATGCAACCCCACCCCGGACATTGATAATAATTGGTTTCATGTTATTACTCCTTTCCAATATAAAGGATACTACTACTCAGGGGATTGATTGCCATGGATTTGTAAGGTGGAGGGGGAGCAGATATTTTTCCGTGTCCATCTTTCCAGTGGAGGGGTTCGATGTACCATAGCCCCTCGCTCTTGAATAAGAGCTTACCCACCAGTGAGTCCCGATCTGAGTCGGTGAATACAATTGTGATCTGATTGCCGCTTTCAATTGAGGTCATGTCAGTCATGGTAATCCTCATTATGAATCACTAAGGCTAAGTTTCCCTCTTCCCGAAGTACGGTATAGTGGGAGCTGGGATGATTAGGGCAATCCTTTCGAACAATGAAGCCACGCCTGTCCATAAGTGAATCTCTAAATCGCTCCCACTCTCTCTGGGGGGTAGTTCTGGTGCAGTGTGACACAAGATCATTACATTCACATTGGTACATCTTAGTCCTCCTCTTCTTTCAATGCTTTCTGTAAGGCACTTACCAGTCCCATGGCTGGACTACTGTCTCCAATCGTAATGGGATCGAGCACATAATCCACCGCTCCGAATAGTTTCTTCTTATTAAGAGCATATGCGAGTGCCCGGGACTTTGAGAAGTACACATAGGGTAATGTTTTGGTGAGCATTCCCGGCATGAATAATCGAACCTGCCATACTATACTGCTGTCTATCATTTTGTTTTCCTTTCTGACCAATTGGTCGTAAGTAAGATGAGTATTCCTATCAAACACACGGCATATACTTGTTCGTTCATGCAGGTCGCCCCTCTTTCGACATGATCAATATCTCGACAGTCATGTGGGCATCATCCAAGGCACACATCTCAGACTCATACCCGGCACACATGTCTACGATCTCTTCCATGTTGGCATCGGGTTCAGTGCCCTCGAATATCTGGTACTGCCATGCTTCTGAGCCGGGGATGAGATTGCCCTCAGAGTCATCCATGAGCTCACCATCCGGCTCCACCTCAATTGTATATCCCTTATATATCTCTTTCATTATGATCTCCTTTTTCGCATCTCATGGATAATCTGATGCACTTTACATAATTTCAAGTCCCACCCGATAAAAGAGCCTTTACCCTTCACCCACTTTGGCTTACATTGTTTGGAGCAGTAAGTCATGTTAGTTTCCTGCTATGGAAAGATATCCATAATCAATGAGAGTTTGAATTGCATGTTCCCAGTCCTGGGCAGGATACCCAGACTCAGGATCATCCTGCAATATTACCATTGTAATTGCCCCCTTATGGAGTGTCCATAATTCCCCTATATCGTCCCGAATAAATAAGAAGGGCTTTGGTAGCACTTTGGTTTTATTCTCCAGCTCATATCCTGCCGGGAGCATGGTCATAGCGATTTCCTCTGCCTGCTCTTGCTTAGGGGCTTCAACTAAGAATTCTTTTATTTTGTTTGCTTCATTACTCGCAGTACATCGAAATAATGTCATTATGATCTCCTCTCATTTATATGTTAGGTGTCGCAGTTTAGGTGCCCTTAGAAGGACACACCACCCGGGTGCAATTGCTTGCCCTCTAAGTAACCGTTACCTTCATCATCATAGAAGATAATATCAGGGATATCCAGAGACTTAGCAATGGCATCAGGCTTTACCCGGGCAATCCGATCCCTGCCCATGGCAAGCTGTTTATCTGGATCACGTCCAGCGTCCTGCATCGCCCGGACATACTGATCAATCTCTTCCCGGGCATGATCAACATCGATATCATACAGGTCAGACAGTGGTGCCCGGGCAAAGTCAACTTCATGCCCACCTTCATTATCGTACCAGTGATACCCTGCATCATCAGAATAGAAACCCTTCTCCCCGTTACCCATGGATATTTGGCTCCAGTCATAGAAATAGTCAGGGTCAGTGAATTGGAATATGCAGGGACGGGAGTAATTGCATCGAGCATCCCCGTGAAGGTGGATTTGAAGTACCACGTATTCCTCACCCTTATAACTGAGTCGGGAGTATTGGAAATCATGGCTCAGGGCATTATCCCCGTTGTAAGTATTATCCCCCCGGGGATCATCGATCCCAAGGCTATCGAACCATGCCTGCACAGTGGTGTACCATGCTTCGAAGGGGTGCCGGGTCTCGCTGAACTCATTGAGTAATTTGGTGAGGGCTTCAGAATATTCTACCCGGTACCTGAGGAAGTGGAAGGTATTGAGAGTCACGCCCAGCCCGTACTCATCCACATGCAGGACTGATTCAGGCTCAGCAGTCAGGGATTCGAGATCACGCCCGAGCATATCAGCAAGGTTTATATCAGTCAGGTTCTGTGTCATCTGGTTATACTCCGAATGGCGATCCGTTCATCATCAGTCAATCCCTGAGCAGTATCAGCCAGTCTGCATAATACCGAAGCAAATTCGAAGGCTTCCCACGTGCGATTGAGATAACATATCTTAGCAGGCTTCTGGATGCTCCAGACCCCATCCTTACTTCTCACACTGACCAATGATCCATCCCTTAGGACGCTTGCCACGTGCCGGAACCCGGAGCGTGTGTCCTCGCAATCACATATGATTGAAAGATCATCACTCACCTTGAAAATTCTACGAGATAAAAGTTTACTCATTATCTGCTCCCTTCCATTGCATAGATTACATCCTGTAATACATCGATAATTGCATACAATGTATCATTGTTCGGGTATGCAATTGAATTCAATAATTTTACCTGCTCTTCGAGATCATCCAGTCCGAGGTTTGGGATAGTTACATCATAATTACCCCGGTCATTTTCGACTGCTGTGATTTTATCAGTGTCCATCAAGTTACCCATTATATACTCCCTTCCCGGGCAAATTCCCAGTCAGTATTATTGTAATGAAAACCATAACTGGCGTGGTTCTTATTGCTGAACCATATCTCTAATTTACCTGTGGAGAGGTCACGAAAGACTGCTTCATCCTCTCCAAGGTATCGAACCAATTTATAACCTGCCTTGCTTATTGATTCTTTCATGTTATCCTTTCCCGTACTCCATAAGTGTTAGATGATAATATCTTAGCACGTTATATTTTATTTGTCAAGTGTTATTTTACGGCAATTTATAAATGTGACCTTGCCGTATGCAGTTTGGGCTCCAGCTTGCAGGGCTTCACGCTTCAATCTATACCCCCCGGTCACATATGCATACACGTGCCCGTACTCCACACGCTGAGGGGTGCGATCACTGTAAAACACCTGCACGTCCGGGCTATCCTTCAACTTTCCAATATAATACATGGTGTTATGGTCTCCCTTCAGGGTTGTTCGTGCCGTATTTTAGGTGCACTTGATTATTTATATACATGATAATAAAAATAGTCTTACCCGGTGAAGGGTAAGACTATGATTACAATAAAGATCAGGATTACAAGCGCCCGGGTTGCATACAATACTATTCTACCCGAGGTCATTACGATAAATCCATGGTGTCGCGTGATATACTCATGTGATCCCTGAAAGGAAAGGTACCTGCCTTAGTGATTACGGACCACTTCCAATCACGCTGGATTACATTGAACCCGAGATCAAATTGATTACTGGCTTGATTCATGCGCACCTTAGTGGTTGCAGTCTGCCAACCCCCGGAATTCAGGGTAATTGTATCGTCCGTAAACGTTACTACGTCCGTATTATGATACGTGACCTTAGTTACTCCGTCCTTGCATGATACAGTGGTGCAATGCGATCCAATTCTGTTAGTTTGTGGCATGTTATCCCTTCCCTTCAGTGCATAAACCTTGATCAATCAGTGACCGGGCAAGTCGCCCGTAAAATCCTTGGAGACTCCAGCAAGCGCCCGAGTCAATAAGAGATTGTACTGCTTCAATCACTTCATCCTGTGTGTGATCTTCCCCATCAAACCCCTCGATAATACCGCATGCAGTGTAACTATCCATTTTATTTTATCCTGTCTCTAAGTGTGAATGAATAACCCGGGTCATATGAGTATGATAATTCATACAACCCGGGCATGGAATATGCTATCCTATCCGACCCCGTGATAAAGTAACTGTTACTTGCAGTCCCCGGGGTTCAATCGTTGAGGGTACGGTTCCCCACTTCTCCGGGTTGATTCGCTCCAGCTCACGGTGAAGCTGAGCGATTTCACGTTTTACCCCGGGCTTGTCGCGCTTGCCGTTCAGGCATGCAATACGACTGATAATACGTTGTTCTTCTGGAGTGTTATTATTCGAATACATGGTATATACCTCTTTCATAATTGGAGTGCACCAAATTGTACACTGATTGACTGACTGCATAAGGGAAGCATAGTGTCAGTATGCAGTCAGGTTATCAGGTTACAATCTATGAGATAAAGTACAACTTGCCGTTGACTTCGAGACTAACACAGTCTTGATTATATGACTGCTGCACCTCATGTGCAAGGTGTACAATCGGAGCTATGCTTTTATCGACACAAAACACAGTAAAGAGAGTAATGCTATCACCTATCAGGTTTTCTTCTGTGTCGATCCATAATCCACGGTTATCCGGTGTAACGGTGCAACCCCCGGCTATAGCTGATAACTTCTCGGCATAATCTAAGATAGCATCCGGGTTATTATCCGGCAAGTACAATACAACTTTATTACTGAGTGACTCGAATTGTTCAAGTAAGTGAAAGGTTCTAGCATTCATTATGTTTTATCCTTTATCTAAGTTGAATAAGTAAGTACAATAAGATAATAGCAGGTTATAAGTGTAATGTCAAGGGGTTTGAGGGAATTCATACAATGATACAATTAGTACAATGATACAATCTGGATTGTCAGACAATCGGGGTTCAAGTGTAGTGGTGCGTTTGCGACAATCTCGCCCGTTTGGATTGTCAGACAATCGACATGATACCTGGCGGCTATGGGTCGCAACCCTAACATGCATGCAGTGATCTCATTACTTCCGATTACTATAAATAATCAGAAGCTATTATGCGCATGCTCAGGGTAGAAGGGAACAGCTCGGGAGGGGATTCGATGTAGTGTGTGTATGTGGGGTAGGTATCCTATTTAGTCTATTATTCTAGTATGTTATCTGACCAATTTCTGCATACCTTCCTACCCCATGGTCGATAAGGACTTTACCGTACTTTACTCATATCTACGGTAACTCCCTTCTCCAGAATATAGCCTGCTAATTAGATTGGTCATATAACCAATTGTTTTGGTCAATACAGCCTGCTCATCTATATTCTGCCTTTATAGCCTACGCAGTTATATTCAATTGTTATTATCATATGACATTTGCTGCGACACGAAAATTGGTGCTTGACATTTCACATTATATGGTTATAATGATTATTGATATAAAGGAGGTGTAAGTATGAGTGAAATAAAATGCAGCGTATGTGGTGCCACTCCAATGGAAAGTGAAGATATCTATGGGGATATGTACGGCGAATATCGTCATCGTCACCTTAATCAATGTATTTGCTTCCTTCAGTCCTGCGTTTTCAATTTGTCTGGGGCGTTGAGGCTCATATTAGATCAAGTAGATTATACTGTTGGAAATTGCAGAGTAAATGAAATGGTAGGTGGCGTGCTTGACCCTCTAATTATTAAAGCAGCCAAAGAGGCGCTGAAATGAGGCGAATGGTTAGGAAGGGCAAAGTAAAAATTAATGGGAAGTGGTATGCTCCAAGGCAAGTTCCACATTACGATCTTCCTTATGATGGTAGGTTAGATAATACTCAGCAACTATTCGGGACATATCCTGAAGAAGGTCGTTTTGTTGCGTTACTGCATGCTCCTGCTATTAATGGAATTGTTGAATGGACTTTCTGGGAGATGTGTGAATGATGGTATGTAGTTGTAGGGAATGGCTGATCCACATAACTAAACTCGGGTGTGTTGTTTCTGTAGCTTGGATCCATGGATTCCCACTTAATGAGGATTTTCTTCATTTTAAGTTCTGTCCTTGGTGTGGTAAAGAGTTACATATAGAAGGGGAAACCGATGAATTGTGAGGACTGTAGGTGTCAGATATTTGCGCAAGATCGGTGCTGCCCCAGATGTGGTGCTCCTATGCTTAAGGTACCCTCAATGATGGAGTATTCACCCAGACGACATATGAATATGTCCAGCACTTGGTTTGATGAATTCGTTGGGGGCAGTTCTGATAATTATGGCGGGACAGGATTTCCAGTTAAACTGGAATGGAACGGAAAGGAGATTAAATGAACCGTAAACAAAAGAAAGTGTTAGGCTGGGCAATACTTATGACTGTAATTAATGGTATATTCATTGCCTTAGGGCTGGGAATATCGTGGGAAGCGTCAGGAATTGTATTTCTTAGTTTTCTCGGAGTAGCAGCATTTTACGGTATTATCATACTTGGCTTTAATTTAATTATGAGTGATTGAGCCAATGAGAAAACGTACTTGGATATATGTTCAGAAGCCTGCGGAATACTCCATTCACTGTGATAAGTGTGGTGGGGATAATATCGAGTGGAGTGAGTATGAACATAAGATCTGGTGTTATGACTGTCAGATCGATACCGATGGGGATGGTGGTATCTTCGATGGTCCTATTCCATTAGGTTGTTCTCAACTTCTGGGGATCTGCTTCAATCGAATTAACCTGAAAAAGAATAGGGTTGAATATCCACGTTTCGTTGGGCATAAGATTAAATACTTCGCAAAAGATGCTCCCTTCGGTATTCATGTTCCTTCGGATAATGTGTAATATGTTGATCATTATCCTTTGTTTTATGTGATAATGTGCAATATAATAACCATTATCAACAAATGTTGAAAGGAGTAGTATGATTAATATTGAAGATATAATCAATGCAAGGAAGGTAAGATATCTAACGGTTGCTCAGCTTTTTGAGAGTGAAGTCCTCGATATTACTGCGGCTATAGATTGCTTGAAGGGGAACCTTGACCCTGATGATGATAGTACATTCTATGATGATAGTAATCTACCCGTGAAGAACATAGAGCAGGGGTTATTTATGATTGATCTTAGTAGGGAGTTTATACTATGAATCCCGATAATCTTTCTACTGAAGATGCAATTGCAGTTTTCGCTCTTACCGAGAAATATATCAAAACTCTCAAGTGGAGTAAGGGAACTGATGATTACATCAAGACTCTTGTAATTGGCAATATTCGAGGATTCTTTATGTGGCTGTTTAAGAATGATTTCATTAGCCCATTGGGCTCTTACATCGAGGGAGATTAGATGATAATTCCCGTATGCTTAATACAATCTGAATGGCCTCCCACGCTTACGCACGGCGACCTAAAATTTGATGAAGTCTTAGAAAGTGTTCAAAAACATGGAATCTTAGAGCCACTCACAATCAATTTGAAGTGGCATATACTGGACGGAAATCATCGACTCGCAGTTGCAAAATTTCTTGGAGTAGAAAGAGTTCCAGTACGTGTGTGGTCCGGAACTCAGTTTATAGAATGAAGGGAGAATAGATGAGTACAGATGAGCCATATGATGAGATGTTTGGCTTTCGCTATCAATACTCTCAATTCTTAGGACTGGAGGGGGAGGATATGAATTGGATGTTGGGTAAAGCTCTTGAACATGCGCGAGATGATTTCCGTGAAATCTTTATCTATAAAAGAGGAATATCCTACTGGATGACAAATGTAGGAGTTCCATTAAAAGAACGAGTCGCTAGGGTTTACCCGGGAGGTCGAATTGAGTATAGGCCAGAGTAACGGTTACTTCAAACGGTCAAATATATTTGTACAGTTTTGGGCGAGGATTGTCATGGCATATAAGCACATGCGCTATCCCCAGAGTATTTGGTTTGGTGGATCCATTCCCAGAGAGACTGCGCTCAAGTGTGTCGGTCCGGGGTGGTCCTTGTTCATTAACCAACTATATGATGCCAAGCCTAAGCGTACTAAAGTGTGGCAGGTGAAGGAGAAATATGCAGGACTCCGGTTCTACATATCCTCTGCCCCGCGTTGGTATCACGATCTTATCTCTTATTACGAACATAAGAGCTATGAGACCTGCGAAGTCTGCGGGAACCCGGGAGTGGAGCGTACTGACCTTGGGTGGTATCTGACTCTATGCGATGAGCATTATGCCGAAGAGAAAGCGAAGCGAGGAAAATGACTTACCATCATCCAAGTGAGTATCCCATGGAGCATAAGTATGGAGACCCTTATTATTGTTATGTGTGTGGTAACGTAGTGGGAGATCGAAGTGGAGGTGAGAGCGCAGGTCGCGGAATCTTTGACATATCTGAGAGAGTGTACCATGTTGTCCATTTTAAATGTGAGCATTATTATTACGCTGGGCATAATTGGGCTGGGGCCAAACTTCCTGAGGAGATTCATCTCATAACTCAGCGGTATTATATTGATCATTACTATCATTGGGATTGGTTGATTTAAAGGAGATACAGTGATAACATACGGACTGCTTAAGATTATTATTCTGATTGGGATTATCTTATATATCCTTACTACTATTGCAGAGGAATGGAATCCTCTTCGAAATACTTTAGAGTATTGACTTATGGAGAATGTGTGTGTTATAATGGTAGGTAACAGTACCCGGGACGCTTAGCACTGATATGCAGTCTGAAAGGTCCCTACAGGTCCGAGCGAACCGACCCGGGTCATTTATTCTGGGCAAAAGAAAAGGAGACATTAAATGGTTGAAGTAAAGAAAGCAGATCTGAAAGAAGCACTGGTGATTAAGTTTGATGGTATTAACTTTGGTGCCATGGATCTCGAGAAAGCGAAAGCCTTGCGCGATGAGCTCAACAGTTATTTCACTGAGCCCGAAGAAGAATGCGTGTGCGATGACTGTCCTTTCACGATTGAAGTGAAGGTCAAAGGTGGAGGACCTGCAATACTGCAAGATGTGAAATATGATCCCCTGCTTCAGCAGAGTGTGTTTACCTTTTTAGTGTAAGACAGTGCGGGCTAGACTGGAGTGGTCCCAGCGGGGTGTCATAAGCCCTACGAGGTGAGTTCGATTCTCACGCCCGCTACCTAGTTGTGTGTTTGTGGGAAGTATGTCATGCAGTTGGCTACTGCTTAGAAGAGTGACATAGCCCTGCCAGTGGGTCATTACCCACCTCCAGCCAGAGGTTGCTAAAACGACTACCGGATACGGTGTGCCTATATGCATAAAACAACTGGTCACGACTAACCCTCATGTCCTTTGTGGATAATGAGTATCCGATCCCGTAGAGATACGTGATCAGCCGCGGTCAATAGTGCTGCTTCGGTGGTACGTTGGATTGTACAGTCCAGTTGGCTGCATGTGGAGTGAGTATCGAGAACTTAAACTCGAAATCTCGGCTTCGTTTTGCTGAGTCGCGTGGTGAAATTCCACCTCCACGATCACCTGTTGCTACTCGAGATGCAACTAAAATAAGCTCGAGCACAATGATGGATTGGGCGTGTCCCAGTCGGCAACTCCCCCTCGGGACCTTGGGACTTCTTGGGGGAGTTTGCTATTTTGGTGCTTGACAATTAAAATTATTTATGCTACTATGTACCTGAAAAGGAGGTGCGAATGAGGGATAGGACAGTAAAGCAATTGCATGCAGTTATTCGTAAATTCACCTTAAAATGGAAGACTGCGTTATTTCTCGGAATGTGGAAGATTGATTGGAGCATCAAGGAGTGGCTGACTAGCGAGACCAAAGATTTTCAATGCATTGCCAGATGTGAAACTGATTGGAGATACTTTGAAGCAACTCTTAGTTTTAGCCATTTGAAGATGAAAGATATGAGCGAAGAAGAAATTGAGAAGACTGTGATTCACGAACTTCTGCATGTCGTTCTGAATGAAATGCGAGAGGGTGGCGTTGAACATGAGGAAAGAGTGGCTAGTCATCTCACCATGGTAATGAATTGGTTGAATGGAGATACAAAAGATGGCAAAGATTAGTTACCCATTAGAGCTACCACACCCAACAGGCCCAGAGGGGTGGATGGGCTGGGCGCTGGCCCTGCGTGATCAAGTGCGTAAGTTACTTGAGGCAGGCGGAGATTTAATGACCAGTGCCGCCGTGGAGGATCCCAAGGATTGGGATAATATTCAAGCATGGCGGGCTGCAGAAGTTGAGGCAAGGAAAGTATTGGAGGAAGTGTGAATCGATGTAAATGTAAGTTATGTGGAGATATCATAATTAGCAAACATCGTCACGACTTTGTAAGATGCAGTTGTGGAGAGATCTTCACTGATGGTGGGGACGATTACATTCACAGAGGTGCGGGGGATTTTAATAATCTGATAGATCTGCCGGGATCTGAAGAGATGCATCAAGAAGAGTTAAATGCTATCCTACGAAAAGTCGTATAATAAGATGAGAAATGAAGGAGGTGTAAATGAGTCCAAGTATAGTTAAACCAGTAACAGCCTATCCGAAGCCTAAGATCCCAGCGTGGGGTAAGCCCCTCAGTCCGAGGGTTCCTCCAGTTCCATCTGTTCGTGAGGGTGGCACACCAATCAAAGATGTAATTGCAGATATTAGAGATTGGTTCCAGCGGGCGAAAGTTCAACTGCAGGGATTTAATCCCAACTCGTGGGGACAATCTGGTCCGGGGTATTTCCAAGGAATTCCTGCTCCGAAGCCGGGACCGTCCGCGAAGAGTCTTTATGATCAGAATGTGCCATCCAATTTGAAGATTCAATGGCCATGGACTCCGAAGAAATAGGAGGCAACATGATGGAAGTAAAACAAGGAGCCCCGTTCCTACGGGTGGAATACACGAACAGTTTTGGAGATCGGCATGAAGCCTGTCACGATTTATTCGATAACAGTGTGGACTCGATAATCTCTGGAGTCCTGCACGACCTGCTCAGTTTCGGATTCGCTGAAGGGTCGATCAATGATACTCTGGTAAACATCTGTGAAGAACGTAACCTATTAACCGATTATGGTGTGGAGAATGAGGAGGATCTGTAATGGAAATATTGGATTATGTACCTGTTGAGAAGTATCAGGAAATGGAGCGGCTTATGGAGGAGTATCGCGCCTCGTGGTTCGCAACTCTTTCGGTACTGCTGCTCCGTAACGATTTGAAAGTAACTGTTACTAAGGAAGAAGTAATCGAAGCCCGTAAGCTCGTCATCACCAAGAACGATCTGGAAGATGGCAGTGTCGAATTCACAGCTGAGATAGTTGAGCCAGTTAAGGAAGCAGAACCCGTGGAGGAGATGAGTTAATGATTGTTATTCTTGGATGCTCCGCCTCTGGGAAGAGTACGATTGAGAGGAAATTAACTGAGCATGGGTGGAATAGGATTATCAGCTATACTACTCGACCCGTCCGTACTGGGGAAGTTGATAACATAGATTATCATTTTATCTCTAAGTGGGAGTTCGCAGAAAAGAATGCGGCTGGATTTTTTGCTGAGGATACAACATATAACGGCTGGTATTACGGAATTGCAAAGGAAGATTGTTGCGATGATGCCATAGCAGTGGTGGAGACAACTGGATTTCGTCAGTTGCGAGCTAATAAAGATTTGCATGTAATTTCTTTCTATATACAAGTGGAAGAACGGGATAGGGTTATTCGAATGATGAAGCGTGGAGATAATGTGATGGAATCATTCCGCCGAATCATTTCCGATCAAGGGACATTTGCTGGAATAGAGAGAGAAGTTGATTGGGTTATTGCTAATCCCGAAGGGCAGATGGAGTCTGCAGTTGTTCAAATATTAGAGAGAGTAGTTAGGGAGAGAATGGGAGGACAATCTGATGGGACATTTATTTCCAGATGAGAATGAAGATTGGATCGAAGATGTGGAAGCAGATCCTGATAACGATATTAATCCCTTCTACGATGATGACGAAGAAGAATACATCGATTGGGATGAAGACGAGTATCCTGAGCATGATTTACTAGGCTGCTGATTCCCACCCCCTTTTCGCAACTTCCCGTTGGTTTATTCCTGCGGGAAGTTTGCATTTAATATGTAAAATATGATATAGTTAGGTAGTAGCATTGCGCATAGATTTATGGAGGATGTAATGAATTACGGTGTGCGTTGGGATCGTAAGGTGGGTGCTTGGATTGTATATTCCAAAGAAACAGATAAAATAATTGCAAAGTTTGATACCTGCGAGGCTGCGAAGAAAAGGCAGCACGAGTTGATTAATGAGCGTGACTTTAATTTGAGACGAAAGTAACGGTTACTTAATGGAGAAATCAATTTGATTCCTTTTGTTGAATGGATGGACGATCCAGAGCATGGCTTCTTTGTCCGAGAGGTTTGGAGCGATGAGGAGAGTAAATGGATTGGGCCCGGAAAGATGCGACTGCGAGATTTCCAGCGCAGAATCTTTAATCATTTATTTACTTTAAATGACCAAGGAAAATTTCCCTATGAAACTATCTTATATTCAACTGTCAAGAAATCGGGTAAAGCTCTAGCACTGGATACTAAGATTCCAACTCCGACAGGTTGGACAACTATGGGGGAGTTAAAAGTTGGAGATGAAATATTTGGAAGTAGTGGAAAGCCAACTAAAGTCACCTTTGTGACAGATGTAATGGAGAATCGTAAATGTTATAAGATGAAATTCTCATCTGGAGATGAAATTATTGCAGATGCAGAGCATCAATGGTCCGTTTCAAGAAGAGGTGGTCATTCATATGCTTGGAAGTCTGATATTGTAATGACAACAGAACAGATGATTCCAGATTTAGTGGTTCAAGATTATATTAATAGTAAGGGATATCATACGCTAAATCGGAGATATAAATTAACGGAATCACATGGAATAGATTTGCCAGATGTGGATTTACCTGTATCTCCATATGCTTTTGGATGTTGGCTGGGAGATGGAGATTCTCGCGGGGGCCGTTTAACTATAGATGAATTAGATGAAGAGATCACAGAGAGAATTATGGCTGAAGGGGATTTAATACAGAAACATCCCCAAAAGAATAGGACTACAGCCTATAGCATATCGGATGGGACTAAAGGAGGAAGCCTAGAGAAAAAATCCCGCACATTCGGAGGACGACTACGACACCTCGGAGTTATTCATAATAAACATATCCCTGTGCAATATCTCAGAGCCTCAGTGGCCCAGAGGTATGCACTCTTACAGGGGTTAATGGATACGGATGGATATGTGAGTATTAAAGGAAGATGTGAGTTTACCTCTACGAACATTAACATTGCAAATGGGGTATCGGAATTGCTGGCATCTTTAGGCATTAAGAATAATATTATAGTTGGGGAGGCAAAATTAAATGGAAGATATATCTCCCCAAAGTATCGGATCCATTTTCAGGCGTATAAAACTAATCCAGTCTTCCACCTAAAACGAAAATATGATCGATTAAAAGATGCCCCGACTAAAAGTTCTAAATGTAATCGAGTTATGATAGAGAGCATAGAAGAAGTTGAGTCCGTTCCAGTTCGCTGTATTCAGGTGGCCGCATGGGATGAGTTATACTTAATAGGTACGGGATTCATTCCAACTCATAATACCGCGATAGCAGCAGCAATAGAGGCGTGGTATGCTGAACAACTCCCCCCAGATTCCTATCTTTATTGCATAGCAAATGATGAGGAACAAGCTGAGGGGTTAGTCATGGGAGATATTCGATATCACGCTAAAGAAGCTGGATATCGAACATTAAAGGGCATGGTAGAATATCCTAATGGTACAACTATTAGGTCTCTAGCCCAAAGTTTTAAATCTGTAGCAGGCGCTCGGCATGCTATGACTGTATTTGACGAATTGTGGGGCTACACTTCAGAGGCCAGCCGCAGGGCTTGGGATGAAATGACACCTATACCCACGGTCCCAAATTCTCTTCGGGTGATCGCTACTTACGCTGGATTTGAAAATGAATCTGATTTACTGTGGGATTTGTATTTGCAGGGAGTTGGAACAGATGAACATGAAAAGGGATTGGGGAAACCCATACCTGAATTAGAAGATTTACCTTGTTGGTCTAATGGTGGCTTGTTTACTTATTGGGATCACGAGCCGAGAATGCCTTGGCAGGATGAGACTTATTATTCGAACCAGCGGAAATCCCTTCGCCCATCTGCATATCTCAGGCTTCACACGAACTCTTGGACCTCATCAAATGAAGAATTCCTACCAATTGAATGGTGGGACAGAGCATGTAAGGCATTTGAGAAGCCAGCAGATCAGGATCCGAAGCATCCATTTAGAGGTGGGCAAGTTATTATCTCCGTAGATGCTGCCCCGAAGCGAGACTGTACCGCAATTAGTGGATGGACACACGATTCTATTCGCGGCAAGACGATTATGCTCTTTAATCGCATCTGGACCCCTGAAAAAGGTAAGGATTTTGATTTAGAGGCCACAGTTGAGGCTTATATCCTCGAGAAATCTAGGAAATTTAACATAGTTTCAATAGTTTATGACCCGCGAGACCTTCATCAGACCATGACACGCCTTCGTTCTCGTGGATTGCCTTGCAATGAGTACGTTCAGCAGCAAGAAAACATGGTCAGGTGCAGTCAGGCGCTGTATGATGCCCTGAAATTTGATAATATTGAGGCCTACCCTGACGAAGAGTGGCGAAAACATATCCAAATGGCAACCGCAGAGAACTCTACTCGCGGATTTCGCATAGTAAAAGAGAAAGGGAATCGCAAATCTCACGTAGATGGTGCGATTTCAACCGCAATGGGAGTATATGACGCAATTCATCGCTCCGAAATTTATTCTGGAGACGAAATCAGGGTGCATTCTCCATTTGCTGACACCAGTACATGGGATAAACCCAATAACGGTCCGAAATTACCGTGGGAATTCATGGAGTAAGGAGAAATTATGGCAGGAGTCTTAACACAAGAAGAGCAAGATGTAGTTTCCCGCATTCAACGGGCGAAAAAAGAGTGTGGACCGTGGCACGATAAGATTGTTATGCGTAGAAAGCTCTACAATTTTGATCATTATGATGGAGATGCGCGACCCGGGGAACACCGCTACATCGATCCCACCTACACGAACACGGTAGATCTGAGCATCGGCATATTGCTGGGTAACGACATGCGCTGGCATGCTGTGAACTGGAAGCCAGATGCGGCTGGGCAGATTCAGGCGGATTCGATTGAGAAATTCCTGAATGGTATTATCGAGATCAATAATTTCCGTGAGGAGTATAACATTCCTTACGAAGTATACAAACATTTCACCCGCGATGGTGCTGGAGTGCTGTATTCCCCGTGGGATAAGGGCATCGCTAACCGAGCTCTCATTGAAATTGAAGAAATGAATGAAGAGAGTGAAACATCCTTCGAAACAACTCTCGTGTACGAAGAACCCCCACTTCTGGCTCAGGTGATCGACCCCCTGAATATTATTGCTACGACTGGCGGGCATAAACGCTGGGATATGATAGCCTGCCTCGAGAAGATGAGTGTGGCGGACGTAGAAGAACGCTTTGGAGTTACCCTCGAGCAGTATAAGGGCTCCACTCTTGAAGATAAACGATCTGCAGAGGGGGACCTGATTGATTATTGGGAACTCCGCGCAGTCGAGAAGACTAAGAAAGTAAACGGAGTAAAGGGGACCCTTAAATACTGGGAGCCCCAAGTTCGCTGGGCTGTGTTATTTAATGATGATTTCATTAAACCACTCAAGGTAGCGAATGGCTACAAGGATTTACCTTACACCATTGGATTCTTCCAGCCCGTAGATAAGGATAATCCCAAAGAGTGGACCCGCAGCATTTTGGATCCGCTTATTCCCTCAGTTGAATTACTGGAGAAATCAATTAATCGCAGGCAGCATCAGATCGATGTTTATTCTTCACTGCCTATCTTAGCCCGTACTCGTAACGGTAAGAAACTTGTGTTCGATCCCGGCATGGCTGAGAATGTAGTTAACCTCGATGTTGAAGACGAAGTTTCATTCCCGCTGTGGCCCGGTAACGCACCCGATGTGCAGAATCAAATCGACTTCGTGCGGGCGCGAGTACAGCAATCCGGCTTCTCTGATGTTATGTTTGGTTCAGGTAATTCTCAGGAGTCTGGGTATGCCCTGTCTCAACTTGGAGATCAGAATCGTATTCGCCTCGAGCAGCCTGTGACTCACCTTGAAATGCTATGGTCACAATGGGCTAAGAAGATTCTCGACCTGACTCAGTATTTCGCAGAGGACCGCAAGGTGCGGGTGTACGGACGAGCTCGCGGGCAGGATTACGCTGAAATGGTGAAGGGTACGGGGCTATCTGATTTCTTGGTTAAATGTGAGATCAAGCCTGAGTTCCCGAATGAGAAAGTTCGTAATCATGCCATGGCTACGCAGGTTAAGGGCATCTTGGATGATATCACCATCATGGAAAATTACCTTGGAGTTGAGCAGCCCACGGATGTGCGCACTCGTAAGATTGCACAGCAAGCTCTTGATAATCCAATTATGATGCAGTATGCATTGATTAAACAGTTCCGCGCCTTAGGTGACACTGATAAGGATGCGAAATTGGTTCTGCAGATGTTAGAGAAGCAAATGCTCCAGCCCGCCAAGGGTGAAGAGGGAAGTAATCCCGAACAACTCACAGGCTTACAGTCTCCGACAGGTGATCCAACTTCTCAGGCTATGGGTGGAATGCCCGCAGG
>Ga0209416_1001380_pt1 | contig 16969 bp, 14 predicted proteins | sample RifGroF1_FD_184001 | JGI IMG/M metagenome (GOLD analysis project Ga0209416, IMG submission 184001) | Groundwater microbial communities from Rifle, Colorado, USA - Groundwater F1 (SPAdes) (version 2) | ecosystem: Environmental > Aquatic > Deep subsurface > Groundwater | place: Rifle, Colorado...
GACAGCATTATGTTTTCCGAATAATCAAAAATTGTTGATTAGTATATACAAATAACATATACTATATTCCGTTAGTTAGATAATTTCTAACCAGTATACATATGACAGAGAAAGTATTGTTAACAAAAGAGAAAAGAGAAGACCTAGAGAGAGAGTTAAAGAACCTTGAAGGTAAGAAAAAGGATGAGGTTATGGAAAGCCTAGAGCAAGCAAGAAGAGAAGATGTAAGCGAAGATACCGAAGGCTTAAGTTTGGTTTTACAGATTAAGGCTGAACTTGAGAGAAAAGTAGCAGATATTAAGGCTTTACTAAGTAATTCAAAGGTTATAAAGAAAGAGAAATGTAATCCTGGAAAGATAGATATTGGTTCTGAGATTAAAGTAGATTTCAAAGGTAAGAAAATGACAATGAAGATAGTGTCTTCTGTAGAGGCAGATCCTTCGAAGAACTACATCTCAAATGAATCTCCTCTTGGAAAAGCATTAGTGAAATCAAAAGTTGGAAAAACTGTTAAATTGAAAATTAATGAGAATACCGTAGAGTACAAGGTACTGGAGGTTTGTTAATTAAGAGCCTCGTCTAGATCTTCAATCTTTACTCGTTTCTGTTCCATTGTGTCTCTGTCTCTAACTGTTACAGTACCGTTTTCAAGTGTTTCGTAATCTACTGTTATACAGAATGGTGTTCCTATTTCATCTTGGTATCTATATCTCTTTCCAATATTTCCTCTAGCATCCCACAAGACCTTGTAGTCGTTTGAGAGTGTTGCAAATATATCTCTAGCCTTCTGTACAATCTCTGGCTTGTTTGACACCAATGGGAATACTGCAGCCCTGTATGCAGCTATATCCTTGTGTATCTTAAGAACAGTTCTCATTTCTCCATTTGGAAGAGTTTCTTCCTCATATGCATCAAATAGAAGCATAAGTAATGTTCTATCTACACCTCCAGAAGTTTCAACGATGTGAGGAATATATCTCTCACCAGTATTAGGATCTAAATAGGAAAGGTCTTTTCCAGAGAATTTACCATGTTGTGTTAAATCGTAATCTCCTCTCCAATGGATACCCTCATTCTCTGCCCATCCCCATGGAGCAAGATATTCTACATCGTAAGCATCTTTAGCGTAGAAGACTAACTTATCCTTTGGATGTTGTGTAAGTCTCACATTCTCTTGTTTTCTGTAAAGCTCTTTGTAAAATTTCATTCTTTCCTCTTTCCAATATTCAAACCATTTCTCCATATCGTTTGGATGTACAAAAAACTGTAAATCCCACTGTTCAAACTCTCTTGTTCTGAAAGTTAATCTGTTTGGAGTAACCTCATTTCTAAATGCCTTTCCAATCTGTGCAATACCGAAAGGAATCTGCTGTCTGGTACTATCTAGCACATTCTTGAAATCTAGATATATTGTTTGGCAAGCCTCTCCCCTGAGGTAAGATTTCATTTTGGAATTCTCCAATACACCAACCTCTGTTTCAAAAAGAAGATTATATGATCTTGGTTCAGTGAATTCTGTATTACCACAATTTGGACATTTTTCAGTAATATCTTCTGGTCTAAATCTTTGGTGACACTTTTTACATTCTATAACCTCATCTCCAAAATTCTCTACATGACCAGAAGCTTCCCATACCTTCGGGTGTGTAATTATTGCTCCATCTATACCAACAACATTTTCTCTTTTGTCTACCATATTCTTCCACCAGTATCTCTTTAGATTGTTCTTCATCTCTACACCTACAGGGCCGTAGTCAAAAAATCCTCCTATACCACCATATATCTCTGAATTTGGGAATATTATTCCTCTTCTTTTACATAGCGAGGTTACTTTTTGTAGCAAATCTTCCATTGGACAACTGATGAAGTTAATAATATTGAATTATATATTAAATATTTAAATATGAGAAATTTGTTAAATAAAGGGCAAAATTTTGACATTAGAAGAGGGAATCTTTAATATGGAAAGAGTATGAAAAAGCCCACGAGAGAGATTCTATCTTTTGTTCTATCTATTACAATTGGAGTTCTTGGCTTTATCTTTTTTTCAGTAAATTTTATCTTCCCTGTTTTCGCTGTAGATAGTATTGTTGGAGCAAGTTTTGCATGGGGAAGGACATATCAAAGTGATATCTTCTCCTATGACAGTAGAGGTATTGCTGTAGATAGCCAAGATAATGTCTTGGTTGTTGGGCGAGTAACTGACGATGAAAGTTGGACAGCAGGCGAGATTGACTTAGATCTTTCATCCGCTTCATATGTCGTATCTGGAACTTCATTCTTAGCAAAATATTCTCCTACGGGAGCTTTTCTTTTTGGATTTGGAATTGGAGATGATGGACCTTCTTTAAGCAACAGAGTAAATTTCAGTGCAGTATCATCAGATAGTGATAATAATATATATTTGGTCGGAGATTTTAGTGGAACTGTTCAGTTTGATTTTGCAGGAGGAACCGATTCGAAAACCTCTCATGACTCACAACAGGATATCTTTGTAATGAAAGTTAATGCAGATGGGTCGTATGGTTGGACAAAAACATTTGGAGGGGATGTGTATGATAATGGATTCAAAATAGCGGTAGATCAAGATATCACAAGGGATGCCCTTTACATATCAGGATATTTAAATCAGCAGTTCCCAGCGGATGTTATAGATTTGGATCCTGGAGGTGGTGTAAGAAGTTCAACTACCAAAGGGCAGTTTATCTCTAAATTCGATTTAAGTGGAAACTTTGAATGGGCTTATGAATTTGGAACAGCATATTCTACTTTTCTACCTGTTGTAGTTAAGCAATCTACTGGAGATGTGTATATAGATTCCGGGAATAGTGGCGGTGGATTTCAAATAAATGCATTTGATTCGACTGGGACTCTTTTGGCTTTCAGCGCAGGTGTAACAGGGGCTAGCCTAAGAGCAGATATGGTTCTGGATGAAAATGAAGATATAATCCTCGGAGGACAATTTGAAGGTACGCTAGATTTTGACCCAACGGGAGGAGACGATACTAAATCATCAGCATCATTAACAGATGAGGATGCATACGTAACGAAGATAAATGCAGATGGTTCATACGGTTGGACAAGAACTTTTGGAGGGACGGCTCGTGATAGGGGTTATACAATTGCTGTAGACAATCTGAATAATTATTATTTAGGAGGTTGGTTTCAGGATATAGTTGATTTTGATTTCACTGGAGGTGTAGATTCACATTCGGCAGGACTTGATAGGGCTTTCATTACTATGTTGGATGAATTGGGAGGATATTTAAAAACGTATTCTTTTGGTGGGGAGGGTGAGAGTTTAGATTTTAGTAGCATGGATAACCTTGTTCTCAATTCTGACAATGTTTTGTATGCTTTCGGAGGGTATGTTAATGATGTGGATTTAGATCCCTCTTCTGGGGTATATATGAAGCAGGGTTTTGATAATTCGAATGGTGATTATCACTACGATATGTTCTTTAGTAAATTCCTTCCAATCTATTCTACTGGCATTGGTGACGAAGGTACTCCTGGAGTCCCAGGAGAAACTTACTCAAATGATGCCAACTTGTCAGGAATTACATTTGGAGATTGTACATTAGCACCAGTATTTAGCTCTTCACAAACCACATATGTATGTATATTAGATACTACAAATAGCGATACCACAGTAATTGTAACGTCATCCTCTGCTGATTCAAGAATAACTATTAACGATTATGCCTATGAATCTGGACAAACATATACAATGCCTTTGGACTTTGGAACAAATGCTCTGACGATAGATTTAGTAGCGGAAGATACCGTGACAAGTAAAACATACACTGTTTCTGTTTACAATCCATATGTTGATGGTACATATTATGAATATAACGCTTCAGTTTCATACGGTGGCTCTGGTTCGGCCAATATAACTATAAATGACTCAACTTTTGATGGACAAGATAATCTTTACATAATGGGACGTTATACAAATGGTCCAATAGATCTAGACCCAGGAGTTGGGGAGGCTTGGAGTGCATCGGGGACTGGTAATTTTATTGTTAAATTCAATGACAGTTTAGTTTTTCAGTGGGTTAAATTCATAAATGAAAGTAACGGTACTCGAAGACTCGCTGCGGATAGTTTAGGAAATGTCTACTACGGTAGTGCATTTAGTGTCGCTATGGATGTTGATCCTTCTGCTGCTGTGGTTACCCTGACTCCTGTTGGAGCCAAGAATGGATATGTTGTTAAATTGAATTCCTTGGGTGAGTATCAGTGGTCTAAGACTTGGAGTGAAGTAGGAAGTGAATATGTGGCAGATATAGTTGTAGATGGAGTGGACAATATCTATGTAATAGGAGAGCTAGGAGACATCCAAGTAAATCCAACGATATCAATTGATAAATTAGATTCTTCTGGGAACTCTCTTTGGTATAAATCACTTGAAAATTATAATAATGCAAGTTTCGATGATTGGCACCAGATAGATATAGATAGTAATAATAATGTTGTCTTTGGGAGTTATGTATTTGGAGGTTTAGAAATTGATTATGATCCTTCAGAGGGAGCAGATATCAGAGGGTCTGCATATCAACAAGCATATTTTGTTTCCAAGCTTAATTCAGATGGATCGTATGGTTGGACCAAAGTTTTTGATGTTACAGATGAGTTTAGTAGTATATCCACTGCCCCGTATATGGTGGTAGATTCTTCGAATAATATATTCTTCTCAAGCATATTATATTCTGGTGGAATAGATATGGACCCTGGGGATGGGGATGCTTCAATTACCTCAAATGGTGGAGATACGACATTTGTTTTAAAGCTAGATCCAATTGGAGATTATCTGTGGGGTAAAAAATTTGATGCGAACGACGATGTTGATGTTCAGGCTTTGGAAGTTAATGATTATGGTGATGTCTTGATTGCTGGGAATTTTGCGAATCAAATGGATTTAGATCCATCTCCAACTGTCACCAATACTGTTGGGCCTGCTTTTTCTTCTTGGGATCCATTCTTTGTAGAACTAAGTGGCTCTGGTGAATACTTAGATTCATGGGTTGTGTTAGTGAATGCTTATTCTGATATGTATGATATGCAGAATGTAGAATTTAATTCTGAGGATGAGATGTTTTTTGTTGGAAGATTCTATGGCGAAGCAGGAGATAGTGGTGGATTGGATTTTGATGACGACGGAATTGCAGAAGTAACATCTCTTGGTTATGAAGATGGTTTCATTGCTAAATTTATCAAGACAACACCAGAAGGACCTCCAGAGGTACCTGGAGATGAGGGAGAAGACCCAGTCAGCATAACGGATTTAGATAGTAATCTTTTAGGAATAGATGTTTTAACAGATTTGGATGTATCTGAACCTTCGTTAGTATTTTACGGTACGGGTAGGGAAGTAATCTTATACAGCGTAGATGGTGCAATAGAAACGGCTCTAGCAAATGTAACAGTTGATTTAGATGCAAGTAGATCATGGATTAATGTCCATGGAGATGTGGATTTGGTAAATAGGAAGAGTGTTGTTAGTGGATTGTCTACCGCTCCAGGAACGAGTGGCTCTTTCTATCTGTATGTTCCTAAAAACCCTGATGATAACAGCGCTTGGGTTTGTCCAAATATTACAACTCTCGAAGGAATCACAACTTCATGTTCTGGTGGATATAGATTGAGTAGTAGTTTGGTGATGGCCACGGTAGATGGAAATTCATATTGGAAGATACCGGCCACTTCTGACCTAGGAGCGATATCATATAAATACTTAGTAGTAATAGATGAAGAAGGAGATGACGATGGTACTCCTAGCACAAGTGATAATTACGAAAATCTCCCAGAGGAAGTGATTGTTCCGGAAGAAGAAATAGTCCCTGAGGAAATTCCGACGACTAATCCAGAGGAAGAAGATGGAGAGGAAGAGAAGGAACCCATCTTTGAGAGTATCTCCCAGGTTTACAAGGACGTTGTGAAATTTGTAATAGATACGAGTAAACAAGTTAAGAGTATCTTTGATCAATCTCCAATTTCAGAGGAGACTTCAACTTTAGTAGCTACTACAGCTATTTCTGCTATCGCTACATCTTCTGGTATAAACATCCTTCTTGGTAGTACATATATTCAAGGCTATATCCTAAAATTTACCTCTCTAATACTCGGTATCTTTAAGATAAAGAAAAAGAAAAGAGGATATGGAGTAGTCTACGATTCAATTACAAAAGAGCCAATAAACGGAGCGATAATAAGGGTATATGATGAAAAGAACACACTAAAAACTACCGAAGTAACAAACAAGTTAGGAATATTTGAATTTTATGTAGAAAGTGGGAATTACAAATTAGATGTTAATGCAGCAAATTATGAATTCCCTTCATATATTATACAATCACCAAGTGATCTTCCATACGAGAATGTCTACCATGGAGGAAGGTTCCGCTACGAATCTTCACAGGAAGTAAATTTCTCGATACCATTAGATTCTTCTAAGGGAACAATTGCTCAAAGTGTATCGTCAGGTATGAAAAATATTCTGATTAATGTCCTAAATATTACGATAGATATTTTAGTTGTTGCAGGTTTACTTTTCTCCATAAATTCCTACATTAAGAATCCAAATGAGATAAACGCAATTCTTTTGGGAGTGTATCTTTTAATAATTTTGCTAAATATTCTCTTCTCAAGCCAGAGTAAATATAGATTTGGAAAAGTTAAAGATGAAGATGGGAATTGGGTGAAAGGTGTAGAACTTGGTCTTCTTGAGAATGAATTTGGAAGACTCTCTGCAAAGAGAGTTACAAGTGAGAAGGGGGAGTACAGGTTCTTGGTAGCACCAGGAGAGTACAAGTTAGTTTCCCTAGATCCAGAATATTCTTTAGAAGAGGATTTGTATTTCAAAAAGACAGGGAAAGGGGTTTTGGCAATAAATAAGAATATCAAATTGATAAGAAGAGGTTAGTGATTGTGCTATAATATCCCCATATATTACATAACTTTTTAAACATTGTTCAATGGAAGACCAGCAGAAAAGTGATTTACTAGGTCAAAGAGAAGTAAGATTAGAAAAATTAGAACAATTAAAGAAGTTAGGCATCAATCCTTACCCAGCAAAATCCTTTAAACAGTATTCCAATGGAGAAGTAAAAACTAAATATGAAGAATTTGAAAACAAAGAAGTAATCCTCGCTGGGAGAATAGTGGCTTGGAGAGAGCATGGCAAGTTAGTGTTTGGAAATATCCAAGATCAATCAGATAGTATTCAATTAATGATTAGAGAATCAGAGCTACAAGAAGATTTAACAAAGGGATACCTTGGTTGGGATAAATTAGCGCTTTTAGATTTAGCAGATTTTGTAGAGGTATACGGAACAATTGGAAAAACAAAAACTGGAGAGATATCTGTTATGGTTAAGAATATTCGACTGCTTGCGAAAGCTCTAAGACCAATCCCAAGAGAATTGAAAAACAAAGATCAACAGTTTAGGAGAAGATATTTAGACTTGGTTATACATCCTGACAAAGTAAAGCTCTTTGAAAGAAAAGCCAAATTCTGGCAAGTACAGAGAGAATTCCTAAAGAGTAAAGGTTTCTTAGAGGTAGAAGTCCCTATCCTAGAGGCTGTGACAGGTGGTGCAGATGCAAAACCTTTCATTACTCATCACAATGCACTTGACCAAGATTTCTTCCTAAGGATATCTACAGAGCTCTACCAGAAGAGATTAATTGGTGCAGGATTTGAGAAGATATATACCTTTGGACCAAATTTTAGAAACGAGGGTATGGATGATGAACATCTTCAAGAATTCTACGATATCGAATGGTATTGGGCATATGCTAATTACAAAGACAATATGGATTTAGTAAGAGAACTTTTCTTAGAGATAGCAAATAAGGTATATGGTAAAACAGAATTCACAACAAGAGGACATACTTTTGATCTTGCAGATGAATGGAAAGAGATTGACTATACTCAAATCATTAAAGAAAGATTTGATATTGATATCTTTAATGACTCAGATGAAAAGATTCTAGAAGTAGTAAAAAAGAATAATATTGAATTAAGTGGAGATATAAACAGAAACAGATTAATAGATAATCTATGGAAAATTATTCGTGCCACAATCTCCGGTCCTGCTTTTCTTGTAAACCAACCGAAATTTGTTTCTCCTTTAGCAAAAGCACATCAAGAGAACGAAGCTCTAACAGAGAGATTCCAGGTAGTAATCGCAGGAAGCGAACTAGGTAATGGATACTCTGAAATAAATGATCCTCAAGATCAGTTAGCAAGATTTTCTGAACAACAAAACTTAAGAGAACAGGGTGATGATGAAGCACAGATGTTAGATATAGATTTTGTAGAGATGTTGGAATATGGTATGCCACCTACAAGTGGATATGGTCAAAGTGAGAGAATTTTCTGGTTCTTAGAAGATTTAACTGCAAGAGAGGGTACACTGTTTCCACAAATGAGAAATGAAATAGAGACTACCACAAGAGAGATATATGAAGGAAAAGTGAAATTTCCAAAGATTGTTAAGAAAGATTAATAGAAATTTGTTACCAACCCCTGTCTTTTTGTAAATAGCACATAGTGTGCAAGACAAGGGTTGGTTTGTTTTTGGAGCCTCCGATGAGATTTGAACCCACAACCTTTTCCTTGGAAAGGAAACGTTCGGCCAATTGAACTGCGGAGGCAACAAATGATAACAAGGGCGAGTACTAGAATCCCTAGGTCAAGGAGGTTGTTTTGTGCTTGGCGGGCACATTTACCTAGTATAAATGACTCTAGTACTCGCGTGTGTTGAGGGAGAACACCCTTGCTACCCATGTAATCTATTTAAAAGAACGGTTGAAATTATATTACATTCATATCCTATAGGTCAATGTAAAATAACAGACATATTTCTGCTATCATATTCATATGGACTCCATAAAAGACATCCTTAACCAACTAAAACAAGATAATGAACAAGAGGTAGATGAAAAACAACCCTCCCTTATAGATACCAAACAATTGGCTACTAACCCTAACAAACTTTTCGGTAACAAGCACAAATATGTATCTACAGAATACCAAGTATACGGACTAAGACTTGCAGGAAAACTAGGAGACAAAGAGCGTGCTACTATGTATATTAAATGGGCAAAAGAAAAACCTAGGGCTATACTAGAAATTGCATACAGTTTTGCTATAGACTATCCAAATGCTAAAGACAGAAGCAGAATATTTATGTGGAAAGTAAAAGAATTAGAAAATGAAAGAAAAGAAGGAAAAATTCAAGAAGATACTAAATAGAGAAATAGTAATGTATATTTCCAAAGAATTCTCTTACAGAGGACAGATATTGGTCTGGGTAATCGCAGATTTTGTAAAGATAGTCGGACTCTGTTTTGTATGGATAGCTGCATCTAAAGCAAGTACAGATATCTCTCAATCATATGTAGTTTCGTATTACCTCTTACTTCTACTTGTAAGTAAATTAACCACAGATTTTACTCCAGAGTATGGATTAAAAAATATCGTAAAGGGAATATTCTCAAACTATCTACTCAAACCATTTAATTATTTAACAGAATATCTTGGAATGAATTTGGCATCCAATGCCTTAAGATTTGTAATCTTTCTTCCTGCTTTTGTATTCGGTGTAATACTAGCTTCAAAATTCGATATCTTAATATTTGGATTTAACCCATACCATATATTCCTAGCGCTAGTAGCTATTGTTTTAGGATTTGGTGTAAATTTTTTACTTGGGAATATCCTTACATTAGTATCATTTAAGATTAAAGAAACAGAGGGGATCAAAATCTTTTATTACAACATAGCAGCCTTTCTCTCAGGAGAGTATGTCCCATTTCTGTTCTTACCATTCATGATTCAGTTTGGACTTCAGTTATTACCATTTAGATATACACTGTCTTTCCCAGTTGAGATACTGACTGGAAGGCTAGGTTCTTATGATCTAAAACTTGGGTTTTTAATCGCAGCTATATGGTTAATCGTTCTTTGGTTTGTATACAAATTGGCATTTAAGTTATCTATTAGAAAGTATGAAGCTGAAGGTATTTAGTCATTACATAAAAGTTTGGTTAGTCATAGTTAAAGCTAGCTTTAGAAGAAGCTATGTATACAGAACAGAAGTATTTGTAAGATTTCTTAGGACAATATTCATTCTTGGAGTACAAGTACTTCTTCTAAATGCAGTTTTTGGAGATAATGAAATATATGTAGGATGGACAAAGAATGAGGCATATTTGGTTATGGGTATATGGAATTTTCTAAACTACATGGGTTGGTCTCTGTTTGGTGTAAATCTATTTAATCTTGAGGGTAAAGTAATTAATGGAGAGTTTGATTTCTATCTTCTTAAACCAATTTCTTCTGCATGGTTCGCATCTTTCTGTGATTTCTTTATTTACAATTTTGTAACAGTGATATCTGGATTAACATTAATTGGGTGGTATATGTACCAGGAATTGAATAACTTAATCTACACGGATATTCTCTTGGGAGTACTCTCAATATTTATAGCTTTGATTCTTTGGTATGGTATTTATCTCTTTTTTGCTAGCTTCACTATCTCTAATCCGAGAAATGGTTATCTTGTAGTTGCAAAGGAGATTTTGGGAATTACTAGATATCCTACTGATATATTTGGAAATACTTTCCAAATACTGTTTTACACATTACTACCAATTGCGTTTCTAACCACTGTTCCTGCAAAAACCTTTATGGGGGAGGGAAGTTATATTGTTCTTGTCTGTGGATTGCTGGTTGGATTGGCAACTGTAATTATTGGAAAAAATATTTGGAACAAAAATGTTCGCAATTATGTTAGCTCTGGTGGTTAGATACAGCTACTAGGATTTTGTCCAAAACCTCTTTCGCAGATTTCCCAGTCATGGGGACAGCTGAGGCATACATATGTCCACCTCCACCTAATTCATCTGCTATGACGCTTACATCCTGGTATCCCTTTGTGCTTCTAAATGAAACATACCAGCTATCTTCTTTGTCAAAATCTGGTTTGATTATGAAACCCCAATGTACTCCCTGGATATTTCTAATATACCTGTCTCTCAAAAAACTTTGTGCTTCATTCACACCCTTCTGTTTAATATCTACGTCATCAACATCCTCTCTATCAATATACATATATGCCATATCATCTGTTATGGTTAGGGAGTGTAGATATTTAATAACAGCAGGAGTTGCTTCTCTTGGGAATTTAGAATTCTTGTGTCCAAACTCTTCTAGATCTATGGGAGAGATATCTTTAACATCTGCGAATATTCTAAAGGTTTCTGAACTAGTCATAGAGTAGAGGAATCTTCCTGTGTCAGAAACAATTCCGTACTGTATTAACTCCGCAATATCTTTTGTAATCTTGAGTCTTCTTCCAAACATATCTTTGAATGTTACATACACCTGTTCTGTTGCAGAGCTTCGATATTCGTTAATGGTAAAGATAGCCTGATCTTTTGCATCAATATTATGGTGGTCGAGATATACAATGTTTGAACTTTCAAAAGTATCAATGCTATCCTCTAAACATAGCGAAAGGGTGGAAGCATCGGTAACGATAACTAAATCTGCTTTTGAAGATTCAATCTTATCTACTATCTCAATATTCTTCATCAATGGCATGTTAATGGTAGGCATCTGTCTAGCCAACATAGTTAAGTTCTTCTTAGGGAAATTCTCTATCAAAAAGGCATATGTAGCTAACATACTGCAAAAGGCATCCAGATCTGGGCCTTTGTGTGTAAGTAGTAAAATATCTTTCGCTTTTTCTATTTTCTTTTTAAATTCTTTTGTCTGTGATTTCATATTCTTGATAATACCAAGTTTGGAGAATATAATAAATGATTAATACCAAGATATAATTTGAGAATGTATTTCAATGATTGATGTAAAAAAGATAATAGAGGAGAGAGAGTATGTAGAAAAAGCGCTGCTTAAGAGAGTCGCAAAAGAGAATCTTCATCTTGATGAAATAGTGGAACTGTACAACAAGAGAAAGGATTTACAAACAGAATTTGACACTAAAAGGGCAGAGCAAAACAGTTTCAACGAGAAAATGGCAAAGGTAGAAAAGGGAGGAGATGAATTCAAAAACTTAATAGTAGAATTAAAAGGTAAGGCAGACGAGATTAAGCAGGTAGAAGAATCTTTAAGAATTGTTGAAAAAGATCTCAAAGAGAAACTGGATGTACTTCCAAATCTCCCAGAAGAGGATGTAGTAGGTGGAGGCAAAGAAAACAATGAAGTTATTAAAGAGGTTGGTAATAAACCAACGTTTGATTTTGAAATTAAAGATCATGCACGACTTGGAAAAGATTTGGGAATGTTCGATTTTGAAACAGCTACAAAGATAGCTGGGAACAATTTCGCAATGTACAGAGGACTTGGAGCAAGATTAGAGTGGGCATTAATCAATCTCTTCATCGCTAAGCATATTGAAGATGGATATGAGATGGTAATACCTCCAAATCTTGCAACAGAAGAATCTGCATATATTGCAGGACAACTTCCAAAATTCAAAGAAGATGTATATTGGGTACAGGATGGACTTTGTTTAGTACCTACTGCTGAAACTGTTCTCACCAATATTTACAAAGGAGATATGTTGGAGGAGAAGGATCTTCCAAAGAGATTCTTTGCATACACACCATGCTACAGAAGAGAAGCAGGAACCTACAGAGCGAATGAAAAGGGACTAATAAGAGTTCATCAATTTAACAAGGTAGAAATGTACCATTTCACTACGCAGGAGAAATCCGAAGAATCATTTACGGAGATGGTAGCAAAGGCTGAAGCAATTGTTGCTGGGTTAGGTTTGCACTACAGAGTGGTAAAGCTTGCTGCTGGAGATTGTGCAGCAGGTGCTGCAAAAACCTATGACATTGAAGTATATATCCCTTCTATGGATATGTACTACGAGGTAAGTTCAGTATCAAATGTAAAAGAGTATCAATCAAGAAGAGGAAATATGAGATACAAACCAGCAGATGGTAGTAAACCTAAATATTTACATACACTTAATGGTTCAGGATTGGCTACAAGTAGATTAATGGTGGCTCTTGTCGAGACATACCAGAATCAAGACGGTAGCATTACTGTTCCAGAAATACTTCGACCATTTATGGGTGGAATAGATAAAATTTCTAAGTAATTAGAATGAGTTTCTTTTTTGGCTTTTTCCCAGATGAAAATACCAATTACAAAATAAGGAAAGTAGTTGGTGAAGTAGGTAGAGTTTTTGACGACTTTCAAATTCCTGTCAGATGGAGTAAACCAGAAACATACCATATGACTGTTCTACATGTAGGGGAGAAGCTGTCGTTTCTCAAACGATTAATCTGGAGATTTAGATTAAAGACACTAGCCTTCAAACCATTTAAAATTTCTTTCAATACTGTTAAGTTAGGTATATCTAGGAAATACAAGGAATTGGTATATCTTGATACCAAAGATGGTGGAGATGTAATGCGAATAACTCTTCTGGATATGAGAAAAATTTTAAAACTGAAGGATGAGGGTAATTTTGTTCCTCATTTAACTCTTGGTAGGGTAAGCAAAGATCTCTCAAACGAAGAATATTCTAATTTGTGTAAAGATTTAACAATAGTAGCTAAGGGATTGGATATCGGGAAGATCGAATTTTATGTAAATGACATAAAATTAATAAAAAGTTCTGAAGATAATTATTCGGTTTTGATGAATTTAGTAGAACTTTCTAAGATTAAATCGTAATTGTTTGTCCATATTGTATCTTTGTTTCTTTTAAACCAAGTCCTCTGTCTTTTTGCATATCTTTTTGTATTTTTTATAATCTCCGCTTTAACCTCTTCAATGGTTTTTGTACCCTCAAAGTATTCTTGGAATTCTTTGTAGCCGATTATTTTTGAAACTGTAGAATTGATTAGATTATTGTCTTTTAGATAGATATTTTCTTCAAGTAATCCATTATTAAACATTTGTGTAACTCTTTCCTTAATATTTCTCTCCAAGTGTCTCTTATCTACATCTATGACGAAATAAAGGCAATTCAATTTCTCTCCTCTTTGGTTACCAAGTTTTCCTCTTTCAATTATTCTTCTTAATCGAACAGGATTAACAATATCGCTTTCATTTAAACCTTTAAGGGTTTCTTTGTCTATTAGTGATTGCAATTTCTTAACAGAGAGATTCTCTAACTCTTTTCTTTCTTGTCCTGTGCTCTCATTCTCTTGCAATATGTAGTTGTAGATAACGGAATCGATGTATAACCCAGTGCCTCCAACTATGAGGGGGACTTTTCCTTTAGGAATTGTCTCTAGAACCTTTCTAACATCTCTTTGGTATTTATATATGTTGTATTCCTCTTCTACAGATACATGGCCGTAGAGGTAGTTAGGAACCCCCTTAAGCTCACTCTCTGTTGGTCTTGAAGTCCCAATCTGAAGTTCTTTGTATATCTGTCTTGAATCGCCATTGATTATTGCTCCGTCAAGATCTTTTGCTAACTGTAGTGCAATTTTGGATTTGCCTGAAGCTGTTGGTCCGGCTATTACAATGACCATACTAGTAAATGATTTTCGGAAGTAGAATGTAATTTAACCAAATGGTTATTACTGCTACAACAAGTGAGGAGAGCAAGAGTAAAAGGAGAGTTGAAGAGACAAAGATTGTGCAGAGACAGAACAATGCGATTAATACAAAGGAGAGTTTGAATGTGTCTCTTAGGAATTCTTTGTAGAGAATTTCAAATGTAAAGGCTTTGTTCTTAGAGTTTAAGCTGTAGAATCCAACGAGTGTTCCAAGGTTCAAGATATTTACAAAGATTACAACGAGAGGAGAGATTAAGAAGAATTCTGTTATCCAGATGTCAAAGATAAGTCGAAGAACAACAAAAGAAATTACTGTTAAAATTCCAGATATGGCAAGAGAAACAATTGAGAATATGGAGATTCTTTTACTTCTTGTAAAGAGATATATACAAAGGGGAATAATTGCATAGCAAAGTAAAATTATGGCCAGGGTTAATATTTTCTGATAATTTGTCCAGTTGCTCCATGCTGTTGTAAATATATCCATGCTTATATCTTTTTTACTTTATTTATATACCATCCAGAGAGTACCAAGGTTATCTTTGAAATTGCAAGTAGAAGAATCATATCTCTTGCTACAATTGGAATATACCCAAATCCTAGAAATGTAAGAATAGCTAAAACGGCAAACAGAATGATATCCACATATATTACGGAATCTTTGTTCTCAGATATTACACGAATTAATACCATTGCTAAGATTGCTTCTATTGGTAGAAGGAATGTATCTACTGGAATTTGTAAGAGTTTAAGAACTGTAAGATAAAAAGAAATGGTTAGAACTGTAGCTAAAAGAGATTTTATTAAAACTGTATTTGAAGCATTCTTCGAAATGAATAGATATATGTACGACAGAAGTAATCCAGCAAAGATTAAAACAGAAACCATTACGTAATTTGTTTGAGGGATATTTGGAGTCATATCTTTCTCGGAAGCAAGTGATATATTGGCAGGGATATTCCCGGAATTGTAAAGGATGTCGATTATTTTAATATCTTGTGGATCTTCTGTTGATACAGGTGCAGCAAATAGTTTGTTTGTACCTGTTGGTACCTGTACTGGGGAAACGAAACCATCTGTACTTACTCCTACGGTTTGATTCTCGTGTTCTGTAAGGAATTTATTAAATTCAACACTCTTTGTTGGCCAGAGTTTAAATATGGCAAAATATGATTCTGTTCCGGTGCTGTTTTGAAGTTTAGTTATGTATATGTTTCTGAAATCTTTTCCATCCCAATCTGTTGGATTGTAGTTTGTTGCAAGAAGATAGGCATATGGATTTTCTGGGTCATCATAATTAACATCATTTTTCCTAGTAACTATCTGTACTGCGAAGGAGTTTTTTATTAACTGCTCTGTTGCATCTTTATCTTTAGAAGTTGTGATTTCAACTTTTATTTTGCCATCATCTTGAATAACCGACATCTGTTCAATGCCAAAGTTTTTTAATCTTTTAAAAAGGATATCTCTTGTTTTTTCAATATCCTTTTGCTCCTTGGTATCGAGAGTTAAGATATATTCTTTAGACCAGTAGGAAGAATCTTTTGTAAGGAGATTGTATGGGGTATTGTTTAAATATTCTTCTGTTAGAGGTAGGGCTATTAATATTGTAGCTACGAATACAGAGGAGATTAAAATTACAAATATGTAATTGAGGAGGGATTTTAGGTTGAGTCTAAGTTTTAGTAACTTCATTCTAGAGTAAGTCAGATATCTGTCCGAACAGAATTATCTTATCGTTTTCTAGGATATTCATCAAGAAGGGTTCTTTCTTTTTTCTTGCAAAGTCGAAATCTTCCCTCGTTATTGCACTAAATCTAATTTCTCTTGCTAATTCTTTTTCTACTTGCGCTATAGCACTTGAGAGATCTTTTACCTTCATAGTACCTATGAAAAGTAAATCTACGTCTGTTGGACTTGCATGTTCACTTTTAAGGAAGCTGTCTGTTAGAACAATCACATTAATGCCTTCAATTGAAGCTGTGGATTTTAATATAGCGGTTCCGATTTTCGACTCTTTGAAAAACATAGATCGTAGTTCCCAAAGTATGGAGCAATCTTTGTTAAGCTTGTAGATTAATTTGTTACCATCTTTGTGAGATTTAAGAATACCGGCATCTTGAAGATTAAGAAGTTCTCTTCTTACAGCATTAATTTCTTCATCAAGGATTCTAACTAATCCACGTACGTGGAAAGAGGCAGTAAAATTGGTCATGTATTGGTTAAGAATTTTAACCCTGACCTTTGATATAAAAAGATTCTTTAGCATAGTTCCCCAACCTGCTTAATATTATTGCTCAATTATATCAAATTTTCCGTCAGAATGTGGAAGCATCGCTATCCATATCCCCCCTCTGTTAAATTCTATCTCTTTTCCGGCACTATCATAGTAAGAAGTTCTATCGGTTCT